>Ga0209181_10000544_pt1 | contig 69911 bp, 68 predicted proteins | sample MAT05_FD_187208 | JGI IMG/M metagenome (GOLD analysis project Ga0209181, IMG submission 187208) | Freshwater microbial communities from Lake Fryxell liftoff mats and glacier meltwater in Antarctica - MAT-05 (SPAdes) (version 2) | ecosystem: Environmental > Aquatic > Freshwater > Ice > Liftoff... | reverse complement strand
TCTGCACATCCGAACCGCAAAGTACACCGAATGCTGGTGAGCCTCCCCATCGCCGACACATACCGCAATGGCAAGCATCTATGCTCTTTTTGTCTGGCGTTCTAACGGTTATTGCAGCGCAAAGACACTTGCCATCCATTCCTCTCTCCTCTACTGCCGCTGATTTCTGCCTCATTTTGGCACATAACGGCTTGGGCTTCAGCGGGGGCTAGGATTTTTAGTCACCATCAGAGTGTTAAGGACATCCGCTGCAAGCCCTGGTTAGGTTGTGGAATGCCGAAGTGTTGAAATGTATAGAACAGATAAACCAAGACGATTCCAATTTGGTTGGTTGAGCGAAAATAAAACTCCTCCAGCCAGTGCTGCCCACCCTACGGGACCAAGAATGAATGCTATAGTTTGGCTCACACCCATGTAGACCGCAAAGGGTAAGGTAATTCCTAAAGCACCTGTAAGACCACCTAATACAGTACTTGCCAGCAAATACACACCGAAACCACTCATCTTTGCTGCAAGCATCGCACCACTGCTTAGAAGAAAACCTTCAAAATGTGGATCATCGTTCTCTTGTCTCAGATCTATTAGGATTTGTTGCCGTTGATCTGGGGTTAACTGCTCCAACATGTTTTGGAATTGCTTCACAACGACAGCATCTTCAATCTCTTGAGTTGATAAGTTATCCCATGCGCGACCGTTTAAAGTCTCAGACCAATTAATACCAACTTGATCGGCAACATCTGTCACAATCTGTTTCCATGAAGTGTTACAGAAAAGTTGACCAATACTGCCGCCCCGTAGATACCGGATGTGATTGCAAAGAACGTCGGGAGAATCACCAAATCCAGAATTAGTTAACTCAGCTAAGTTTTGGCGTTGTTCTTCTGTAGCTGAACTAACTATCTCGTAAAATTCTTGCATAATCCTGATTCAGTACCTAAACTTTTTAGCTAGAGTACCCAAGAACTTAAGCAACCTAACAACCTATTAGGCGGAAAGTTTCCGTATAGCACCCCGTATTGGATAGATAGACAAAAACTTTCCGCATAACACCATAAATCGTTAGATAGGCGGAACTTTTCTTGTTAAAGACTTCTTGGTCTCTTGCCGATCGAACCCTATCTAAACCCTCACTTGCTCACAACAAAAGTTTTTAGAACAAATTACCTAATTTATAGCAAATACGAGACTTATTTATGGCTAACCGGAAGAATTAACCGCAAATTTACGGACTTGACTAAACCTTTACGCCTTTGACGATCGCACCCGCTACCAACCTTGTTACGTTCGCTTGGACATGAAAGCGCCCACTCTCATAGCAAACTTCAAACAGGTTTGCAAAAGGAGAGCAGGCGATCGCGCATTCAATCCTCTCCCAGCACTACTGCATTGTGACGGGTGCACCGTTGCCATTTGTGGCTGCTGCTGTGTTTGGTACGGGCGCGATCGTGTCCGTTGGCGTAGCGTCACTGGGGCGACGTAATGTGCGTCTGCGTTGCGTTCCTCCCGCCTGCATGTATTCCAGGCTGTCTTTGCCGTAGCGCGTGGCAACGCCCATCAGCATCTTTTCAGAGTAGATGCCTAGCTCCTGCTCCATCAGCGTAATGCGTCCAGCCATTTCATCCAGCCCAGAAAGCAGCGTGTTGTAGCTTGATAGTTGTGACTGCAAGGCTTGAATGCGGGTGTCATACTCTGCTAGGCTCAGCCCATCACTAAATCTCACCAAGCCATTAATTGAACGCATTCCTGCAATGCGGCGCATGGCTTTATCTAGCGTGACGGAACCGCGTTTGAGTCGTGCCATTGATGCCTCTCCTGTGAAAAAATACTGTGTGTGCTTGCACTCTAGCCCTTGCTCTGCTGTTTTTCCCTGAGCAAAAATCGGCAAAACATATTGAGTCGAGCGACCAAAAACACAACTTTTTTAGTTGATTTTACTCAGGCGATCGCAGAAATGCGTCTCGGTCTCATCCTAAACAGAACAAAGGGCACTCAAAACTTACTTTGGAGTACTTCAATGCTGGTCTGAAGTACTCCAAAGCTACGGTCGAGTACTGCAACATCGTTCTTGAGTACCCAGCAGCTATGTTCGGGTACCTCAACATCGTTCTTGAGTACTCAGCAGCTATATTTGGGTTCCCGATCGTTCAATGGCGGTTCTTCAAACAAGCATTTGGGTACCTAAAGCTTGTGTTTGAGTGCCCCGAAGCTGTGTTTGGGTTCCTCAACATCGTTTTGGAGTAACCAGCAGTTACATTTGGGTTGCTTTGTGGCTTGAATGCCTACTTCTGGGTGAGCCGTGGTGACTAGAAGTGGCTATACAAACAAAGTCTACCGCCGCAGACTACGACAAGCGTTCAGTGGCTTAACCTAAGCAGGCAGACTCCTTCGGGTGTGCCTACTTGCCAGGGGAAAAGCCCGTCAATGCCTGGTCTGAAAGATCCCAGAAGACGGCTGTTTCCTTTGCATTTTTGAGTACAAGCTGTGGGGCTGTTTGCACCTCGCCGATCGCCTCGCAAATCAGGTCGCGCTCATGGAACAGCGATCGCACCGTGTCAACCTTGTCTGGGCGAACGCTCAATAAAAAGCCATAGCTGGGAAAGCACAGCAACCACCGCTCAAGCGGTAACGCTGGAGGACAAGGAATCGTATCAAGATCGAGTACTGCACCACAGTTTGAAGTTTCCAGCAGCATCAGGAGGCTACCGACAATGCCGCCCATGCTGATATCCTTTCCGGCGTTGCAAAGCCCTGTTTCCGCCAGGTGAGGCAACAGCGCCAGATCAGCGCGCAACTGCATTGGATCGGCTGTCGTCGCTGCGTTCCAAAAAGGCTGATCGGGATGAGCCTTGCCGCGAAAATCTGCCGCCATCAGCAAGCGATCGCCGGGTTGCGCGTCAAAGCTGGTAATGAGTCGGTTTGCTCGTCCTAAAATGGCAACCGACAGCGCATTGTAGGGACTGTGACCATTCGTATGCCCACCGACGATCGGCACACTATACGCTGCCGCTGCCGCTTTCATGCCGTCCAGCAGCGGCTCGCTCATGGCGGTCGTTTGGCTCCAGATGGTGTCTACCACCGCGATTGGGCATCCCCCCATTGCGTAGATGTCGCTCACATTCACCATGACTGCACACCAGCCTGCAAACCACGGTTCCGTTTCTACCAGGGATGGCAACATGCCCTCCGCTGCCAAAAGGAGGTAGCTGGAACCGTCGGGAATGGCAGCGCAGTCGTCTCCGAGGCGGGGAGTGGGGAATGGGGAATGGGGAGTGGGGAGTGGGGGAGAGAAGAAGTTTTGAGTTTTAAGGTTTGAGTTTTGAGTTAGTGCTGACTGCTGACTGCTGACTGCTGACAACCGTCGCGCTACCGTTTGAATATCCTGCTTGTGCAAAATACCCAATGACTGCTGTAAGTGTGTTACGAGCGCTGCCAGTTTCAAGAGGCTTCCCTAACAAATGTAGAGAGTGCTGGACGCTGCTCTATATCGGCTGGGTAGTGGTTCAGGTCAGCTTCCATCAAGTGATGCGGTAGTCCGTGCATGGACAACTCTTCTAGGGAGTGCCAGTGCTGCCGTTGAAAAAAGCGCACGTTTTGAAGCTGCACGGTGGCAAGAAAGCGATCGCACCCCCAGGTGTTGGCAGTCGTGACGGCTTTGTAAATCAACCCCTTTCCAATGCGGGCGGCACGACGATACGCTTCATGCACGCCTAACCTACCGCCGTACCAAAGCCCTGGTTCCGGCTCATAGATTCTCACAACGCCCAAGACCGGTGAGTTTTGCAGACAGTGCGTCAAAAGAACAGGGTGATGCGCCAGCGGCAAAACAAGCGGTTTTCCCTCTCTACGCCTCTGCATCTCTGCGGTATCATCCACTGCTGCCAGCGCCACAATCGGATAGGCGATCGCATCCATCTCATCCACATCACCGCCGTGGAACAAACGCTGTTCATCTACAAAAATCGAGTGCCGCAGCGCAAAATAGCCGCTAAGTTCCGCTGGTGAGGTCGCTAGTTTGAAGCAGTACGAATGCATGGACATGAGAGGATTAATTAGGGTTCAAACGTTGAGATGGCAGAACAAGCACCACATTTGGCACAACCTGCTTTGATAGCGCCAGAAAACATACCAGCCCGGTTGAGCATGGCACCGACCTGATGATAAAGGGGCAGCATAAAGGCGCTCGTGGGCGGGGCGTGATTTGCCAAAGGCGTGCCGCCAATGGGAACAAAGGGCACGATGAAGGGGTAAACCCCGATCGCAATCAGGCGTTCGCAGGCACTTAATAAGGTCGGCAAATCATCGCCTAAGCCTGCTAACAAATAGGTGCTGACCTGCCCCCAACCAAAAACCTTCACAGCGGCAGCAAACGCTTCGTAGTAGTACACCACAGGGACGGTTGCCTTTCCTGGCATGATTTTGGCGCGCACGTGCGGATCAACGGCTTCCAGATGCATCCCCAAAGCATCAACGCCAGCGGCTTGCAAGCGCTCAAACCAGATGAAGTCGTCGGGCGGTTCGCACTGCGCCTGAATGGGCAACGCGACCCGGTTTTTGATGGCTCTAGCACAGTCGGTTAAGTAGGCAGCGCCTCGATCGCTCGTGTTAGGCGTACCGCTCGTCATCACCATGTGCTTTACGCCGTCTAGCCGCACCGCCGCTTCCGCGACTTCTGCCAGTTGAGCAGGCGTTTTGCGGGCGATCGTCCGTCCCGCCTCTAACGATTGACCGATCCCACAAAACTGACAGGAGGTTGCCACATCGTTGTAGCGCATACAGGTTTGCAGCACCGTCGTTGCCAGTACGTCGTGACTGTGCAGCAAGGCAATTTTCCAGTAAGGAATGCCATCCGCCGTCGTCAAACCGTAAAACGTTGGCTGGTGCGGAAACGCGATCGGTGCAACGGCTTCCTCGTTGCAGTGCAGCATGGCTTGCTCGGCGGTGGGATCGAGCGTTACAGTGTAGGGCGATCGGGCTGCCATACCCGTATAGATGGGCACCATCACGGTCGTACCGTCCACCGTCACCGCTTTGTGGTCAGACGGTCCCGCACCACCTTTGCGTCCTGCCACACCCGTATCCTGCCCAACTAACCGCAAGCCGTTGGTTTGGAGTTCTGTGATTAACTGCTGTTTGTTCATGGGTCAGGGAGTGGGGAGTGGGGAGTGGGGAGTGGGGAGTGGGGAGTAGGGAGTGGGGAGTGGGGAGTAGGGAGTGGGGAGTGGGGACAGCGCTGTGAGCTTATGGTTCAAGGGTGAGCCATTCAGGCTGGGGAATGGTGAGGGGGGCAGCGACCGCCGTTGGTTGTCCGGCATCTGTAGCTTGTAAACCGCTCACCACTGACCACTGACTTGCATGCAGCCGCAGTTGCAGCAAATCAGGACGGGAGTAATGACCGACGCAATCCATCATGCGCTTGCGTTTGGTGATGAGGGCAAAGTCCAGGTCAGCGATCGCCATTCCTTCTCCCTCCGTGATGGGTGGACACAGATGCGTGCCTTCAGGTCCGATGATGGCAGTGTGACACCCGCCGCTCAGCACCTTCTGGAGTTTTTCATCGGTCGTGATCTGCCCAACTTGGTCGGGTGATAGCCAACCTGTAGCGTTCACCACAAAGCAACCTGCCTCCAGCGCGTGATGGCGAATCGTCACCTCAATCTGATCGGCAAAAATCTGCCCCACCATTGAGCCAGGAAACTGGGCGCAGTGGATTTGCTCATGTTGCGCCATCAGTGCAAACCGAGCCAGAGGGTTGTAATGCTCCCAACATGCCAAGGCACCCACTTTGCCAACGGCTGTATCGTGCACCGTTAAGCCTGCACCGTCACCCTGTCCCCAAACCATCCTCTCGTGAAACGTCGGGGTGATTTTGCGCCGCTTTAGCAACAGCGACCCATCGGCATCAAACAAAAGCTGCGTATTGTAAAGCGAGCCACGATCGCGCTCATTCACGCCTAACACCACCACAATGCTGTAAGAACGGGCCGCTCGACTAACGGCATCCGTCACAGCACCGGGAATTTCGACGGCTTCCTCATACAGCCGCATGTGCTCCTTGCCCATCAACACAGGTGGCTGCACAAACGAAAAATATGGATAGTAGGGCACAAAGGTTTCTGGAAAGACGACTAACTGTGCGCCTTCTTTGGCAGCACTCGCGATCGCCTGCAAGACCTTCTCCGTCGTTCCATCCCGGCTAAACAGCACCGGACTAATCTGCACGGCGGCGGCTCTAACAATGCGTGAATCCACAACCCCTCCTAAAACAAGTTAATAGTTTTGAGTTCTAAGTTGAGGCGTTTGTCCAACTCAAAACTCAAAACTCATCACTCAAAACTCTTTCAACGCCCTAAACCGTCCACGTATCTAAAATGAAGGCGTTATCCTTGCGATGCAGCAAGATGACATCCAACACATCCAGAGGGCTGATGGGGCGAATGCCTGGTATCAGCGAGGGTTCACCATGCCCGTAGAGTGCCTGGAGCGCAAAACGGCAGGCATACACCTTGCCACCTTCCGTCATGAATTTGCTGAGCTGATCGTTGAAGTTCTGGTGTCCAGGGAATGCCGCATCCCCAATCTTTGGAAAACCGCGCTGAATGCCCAGCGTGACACCAGGACCATAGAGCAAGACTGACGTTTCAAAGCCTTTCCGCAGCAGGCGTAACGCTTGCAACAGGTTTACCAGACCGATCGATCCTTCAAAGGCAACCGTATGAAAGGTGACCAGCGCTTTTTCACCTGGGTCAGCTTTGACATCTTCAAAAACTTTTTCTTCATAATCAACGAAGAAATCACCAGCTTTATGAGCGGGAGCGGTTACTTCAGGCATTGCTTTATCCTCAGTAAATTGTTTGCTGCTAGTGTTAGCTGCCAGCCAGATTGCTGAAGCAATCATGCAAAAAAACGCCGAAGCAATTATGCAAAGAAATGCCGAAGCAGTCATGCAAAAAAATGCCGAAGCAATCATGCAAAGCTGACATTACCAACTCAAAATTCAAAACCATTAAGCTGTGTCGTCTGTTTAAGCACCGAATGCGAGAGGAAGCCCTGATCACGTCCGTAGGAACCGCGTGAATGCTTGATCCCATCGCAGTGATCCTTGAATAAGCCTCTAGTTATAGAAGTACCGCTTCAGTGAAGGCTGCAAGATCCAACTCAAGGGTTTTCTAAAGCCGTCTTGCTCGATCAGCGTCAAAAAGCAGAAGTTAGAAACCCAGATAATTGAAAACTCAATGACCCCAGTTCCCAACTTCTGCATCCTCCTTAAAACCAGTACTTTTCAACCGACAGCGTTTACTGCCTGCCTGTGTGAAGCTTAGAAGTACGCTCTTCTGCCACTTGTGTACCTTGCTACAAAGCTCTCAGGTCTGACATTAAGGGCAGGGATAGACGAAATCGATCGCGGCTCTGCCTAAAATCAGCTTAAAGCAGCCTGTTCATTTAGACAGGTCAGCTAACTAAGGAACAAGAATTTAATCACCTCGGCGTTTTCCGTAGGGGCGCACGGCTGTGCGCCCCTACCTACGAGCAATTTGTCGGTTTTAATTAATCCATAATCCTTAGGATCGTGGATTAAATAGCCTGAACCACCTCTCTTCTGTAGGGACGTTACAGGTAACGTCCCTACAGCAAGCATTACACCTTGATTAAATCCACGATCCTAAGTGACCAACCGAAACCTTAGAGCAAAATCCTGGCTTGGCTATAGCCTGCCTACGCGGACTTTGTCTTTGTAGTCGCAGTTTTAACTGTCGGACACGTTTTAAACCGCCTCTTAAGGAACCTACTAGCATTCGGCACCGGGTCAGTAGCCAGGGAAACAGTAGATTAAAGCTTTTGGGTGATAGTCTACCTTCTTGAAATCCCCCTGTATGCTAACCGTAGCGACCGTGATCGCTTGTGCAATGGTGTACCCTGTGCGTAATGGGTATTGCACTCAGACTATGCCAACTCTGTAAAAAACGGATTAGGAGTAACAATGGCAAAGAATTTACTTGAGCAACTGCGGGAGATGACGGTTGTTGTCGCCGATACTGGGGACATTCGGGCGATCGAAACTTTCAAGCCACGCGATGCCACGACAAACCCTTCACTGATTACGGCAGCGGCACAGATGCCCCAGTATCAGGAAATTGTGGATGAAACCCTGAAGCAGGCAAAAAGCGATGCAGGTGCTGATGCCTCTAGCGACAAGATTCTGACGCTGGCGTTCGATCGACTCGCTGTTGCCTTTGGGCTTCGCATCCTCAAAATCATTCCCGGTCGCGTCTCTACCGAAGTGGATGCACGGCTGTCTTACGATACTGAAGCGACGATCGCCAAAGGTCGTGCCTTGATTGCTCAGTATGAAGCTGCCGGAGTCTCCCGCGATCGCGTGTTGATCAAAATCGCCTCCACCTGGGAAGGCATCAAAGCCGCTGAAAGGCTCGAAAAAGAAGGCATTCACTGCAACCTGACGTTGCTATTTGGCATCCATCAAGCGATCGCCTGTGCCGAAGCGGGGATCACGCTCATCTCGCCGTTTGTCGGACGCATTCTGGACTGGTACAAAGCGGATACTGGCAAAGATTACGCACCTACTGAAGATCCCGGCGTTCTCTCCGTCACCCAAATCTATAATTACTACAAAAAGTTTGGCTACAAAACTGAAGTAATGGGAGCCAGCTTCCGCAACATTGGCGAGATTACCGAACTCGCAGGCTGCGATTTGCTCACCATTTCTCCGGCACTGCTCCAAGCGCTGCAAACGACAGAGGTAGACCTGCCGCGCAAGCTTGATCCCGCAAAAGCCACTCACTTAGAGCTTGAACAAATCACGATCGATCCGGCAACCTTCGTCAAACTTCATGCTGCTGACCCAATGGCAACGCAAAAGCTGGATGAAGGGATCAGTGGCTTTACCAAAGCCCTGATCGCGCTCGAAAAGCTGCTCGAAAAGCGACTATCCTTCTTAGGAGGTGAAGCAGTGGTGCTTCACGCCGCTGAAAACATCTTCCATACCTACGATTTGGATGGTGATGGCTTCATCACCCGCGAAGAGTGGCTAGGCACCGATGCCGTTTTTGATGCGCTAGACCTCAACCACGACGGCAAAATTACACCAGCAGAAATGGGCGCAGGATTGGGAGCCGCGTTCCATCTGGCTGAAGCGTAGATTCTGAAAGGACTTAAACCATGCAGACCGTACCAAATCAACCGATCGAGTGCGTGCCAACCATTGTCGTCGAAGACGATCGCACAGGGCTAAGCATCGAAACACTGAAACGCGCGTTCCAGGATAATCTCTTCTACATTCAGGGCAAGTTTGCCAAGATTGCGACCCAAAACGACTACTACATGGCGCTGGCATATACTGTGCGCGATCGGCTGCTGCGGCGCTGGCTCACCACGGCTGAGACCTACGCGCAACAAGCAGTACGCACCGTTGCCTACCTGTCTGCCGAGTTTCTCATGGGTCCTCATCTCGGCAACAACCTCATTAGCCTGGGGATCTACGAAGAAGTGAAGCAGGCGATCACTGAGCTGGGTCTGGATTTCGACGCACTTTTGCAGCAAGAAGAAGAGCCTGGATTGGGGAATGGTGGTTTAGGGCGCTTAGCTGCCTGCTACCTTGATTCAATGGCAACGCTCGATATTCCCTCGATCGGGTATGGCATCCGCTATGAATTTGGCATCTTTGATCAGGATATTCGCGACGGCTGGCAGTTTGAAATTACCGACAAATGGCTACGGTACGGCAACCCGTGGGAAATTGCCCGTCCCGAATGGGCGGTAGAAGTCAAGCTAGGCGGACACACCGAAACCTACTCTGATGAAACGGGTCGCCACCGAGTACGCTGGGTGCCCAACGAAATCGTGATGGGCATTCCATATGACACACCGATCCTGGGCTACAAAACCAACACAGCCACCACGCTGAGGCTCTGGAGCGCTGCCGCTGCGGAGTCGTTTGATTTTGCTGCGTTCAATTCTGGTGATTACTTCCGCGCCGTACAGCAAAAGACCGTCTCCGAAACCCTGACCAAAGTACTCTATCCCAATGATGAGTCCTCTCAGGGTAAGAAGCTTCGCCTCGCGCAGCAGATCTTCTTCGTGTCCTGTTCTTTGCAGGACATGCTTTTAATCCTGACTCGTCAGGGCATTCCGCTAGAGCAGTTCCACGAAAAGTTTGCGATTCAGCTCAATGACACGCACCCCGCGATCGCCGTGGCTGAACTCATGCGCCTGCTGATGGACGAACACGCCCTAGAGTGGGATGCTGCCTGGAGCATCACCCAAAAGGCGCTCGCGTACACAAACCACACTCTATTGCCAGAAGCACTGGAACGCTGGGGGCTGGGTCTTTTTGGCACACTTCTACCACGTCATCTCGAAATCATCTACGAAATCAACCGCTGCTTTTTGGAAGCGATTCGCCTGAAGTTTCCCAATGATCACGATCGCCTCGCCCGCATGTCGCTCATTGATGAAGCAGGCGAACGCCATGTTCGCATGGCGCATTTAGCCTGTGTGGGTAGTCATGCCATCAACGGCGTGGCAGCGCTGCATAGCGAACTCCTCAAGCAAGATGTGCTGCGCGACTTCTACGAGCTGTATCCCGAAAAATTTAGCAACAAAACGAACGGCGTGACTCCACGTCGCTTTATGGTGCTGAGCAATCCCCGCTTGACTAAACTCATCACCAGCAAAATTGGTGACGGCTGGATCAAGCATTTGGACGAGCTTCGCAAGTTAGAGTCCTTTGCGGACGATGCTGAGTTTCGCCAGCAGTGGCGGCAGATCAAGCTCGAAATCAAGCAGGATCTGACCGCTTACATCAAACAGGTGAACGGCATTGACGTTGATCCCACGTCTCTGTTCGACATTCAGGCAAAGCGGATTCACGAATACAAGCGGCAACACCTCGATGTGCTCCACATCATTACGCTGTACAACCGCATTAAAGCCAATCCTGATGTAGACATTACGCCCCGCACATTCATTTTTGGCGGCAAAGCGGCTCCTGGCTACTACATGGCGAAGCTCATTATCAAGTTCATCAACTCAGTTGCCGATGTGGTGAACAACGATCCCGATGTGCGCGATCGCCTCAAGGTCGTGTTTCTCAAAGATTACAACGTCAAATTTGCCCAGCGTGTGTATCCCGCCGCCGACCTCTCTGAGCAGATCTCGTTAGCAGGGAAAGAAGCCTCTGGCACCGGGAACATGAAATTTTCGATGAATGGATCATTGACGATCGGCACACTCGATGGTGCCAATGTGGAAATCCGCGAGGAAGTCGGAGCTGACAACTTCTTCTTGTTTGGTCTCACCACGCCCGAAGTCTACGAGCTGAAAGCCAAAGGCTACAACCCCTGGCATTACTACAACGACAACCCAGAACTCAAAGCTGTGATGGATCGCATTGCCTCCGGTGGGTTCTCCAATGGCGATACCAACCTGTTTAATGCGCTCGTCAGCACCCTGCTGTATAAAGACGATTACCTGCTGATGGCAGACTACCAGTCCTACATCGATTGTCAGGATCGGGTGAGTCAGGCATACCGCGACCAGGAGCATTGGTCACGGCTTTCGATTCTCAACTCCGTTCGCATGGGTAAGTTTTCGTCCGATCGCTCCATTCGCGAGTACTGCGAAGACATCTGGCACGTCAAACCCGTCGCGATCGAACTCAAAGCATACGTTCATGCAGGAGCCGCCATGACCTGAGCGATCGACGGAACGTAGGCAGTAGGCAGTAGTGAGCGATGAAATTTGAGTTGGTTTAGTGTTCAGCTTCTTTGCTTGCCTACTGCCCTAAGCGCTCTTACTAAAAACCAACCACCAACCACTAATCACCGCTCCGCTATGGAAACCAAAGATCCGCGTTTTTTAGTCGATCATCAATCGGTTGCCTCTCTCGTGACTCAACTCCACGACTACTTCCAAAACTCTCACTCTCACTACAAAATCGAGCGCAGTACGCTGATGAGTCAACTGCACGCGGTTGAAGGTGAGGCAGAGCAGGATCTGTTGCAGGAGGTACGCAAAGTGGAAGCAGAAATTTCGCTGTTTGGCGTTTTAAGCGATGCGCTCTCGATCGCCGATCGTGTCCTCCATACCCGTACCGTCATGAACGAACTCGGACTCGACAATCCCGTTTACAAAATGCACTACGAGCAGGACACCCCAAAAGTCTCATGAGCTTAACGCTATATTTTGTACGACACGGCGAAACCACGTACAGTCGCTCTGGCGGCTACTGTGGCGCTCTTGATGCTGAGCTCACGCCCAATGGCATCAAAATGGGAGCGGCATTGGGCGCTGCCTACAAAGCCCTTCCCTGGACAGCCGCTTACGTCAGTCCCATGAAACGCACGATCGCCACTGCCAAACCCCTATGTGATGCAGTCGGCATCGAAATGCAGTTGCGCGATGGTCTCAAAGAGATCCGCTACGGCGAATGGGAAGGCAAAACGCAAGACTATGTGAAAGAGCACTATGCCGACGATTACATCCGCTGGCTAGCCGAACCCGCCTGGAACGCTCCCACAGGCGGCGAAACATCCGTGCAAATTGCCAGTCGCGCTTCGCTAGTCGTTGCCGAAATTGAGCAAAAATACGACTCTGGGAATGTTCTCGTTGTGTCGCACAAAGCCACCATTCGGATTATTTTGTGCAGCCTGTTAGGAATCGATTTGGGACGCTACCGCGATCGCATCAACACCCTGGCTGGTTCCATTAGCGTCGTCAAATTTCGCGAACATGGTCCGCTGTTAGAAGTGCTGGGCGATCGCTCTTACATGGACGAAGAGCTACGCGCTCTAGAAGGAACTTGAGCTTGAAGGCTAAAACCTAACAACGTTGGCAGTCGTCAGTGAGAAAGTGCGCGACCTTCTTTCCGGCGCACTTGTACATCCTGAGACTGGCTTGGGGTACGCTAAGCCAGTCGGACGCTTGGAGCGCAATGGCGATGTCAAAAAGAATACAAAGGCTGTTCATCCTTGCCTTATGCAGCGGTGTGGTTGGATGCACACAAGCGCCACAAGCGAAGCCGCAAGCCGAATCTAGCCCCGCAACCTTCTCCGTGACGGCTCCAATCAAAAAGGCAAAGCAAACTGCCATCGATGTACGCCAAAAAGGTCTGGAGCGCGAACAACTCGATCCACAGGCACAACCTGAGCCGTCTCCCGACCAGCCAAAATAACGAAGAGAAGGCGATCGAGACTCATTCAAGCGCGTCAACCCACCATTGCGACCACGTTTTACAACACCACTTCTTGAGGACGGCGGTCTCCTGGACAGCCCGGTTGCCGCTTTGCCTCCAGATACTCTGCCATAATTGCCTGATAGCGATCGCGCCCAAACGTAGTGTAGTGGCCGGGATAGACAGTTTCGATCGGCAATTTCTGTAGCCGTTCATAGGTGGAAATATAGGTGGAAATGTCGCTTCCTGGCAGTTGGTCGAGCAAGTCGCCATCGTAAATGACATCGCCAGAGAAGAGTTCCTGCTTTTTGGCATCGTAGAGCGCGATGCAGCCGGGTGAATGTCCCGGTAGGTGTAGCACTTCAAAGGCACGATCGCCCAAATCCAGCACATCACCTTCCTGTAAAAGCTGCGTCGGTTCGGCGCGATTGAGCTTGTATTGCATCGCGGTAAAGCCCGCGTAGGGCAGTTGCTCGAAGTGTTCATCTTTCACAAAGCCTAATTCGCGGGAACAGACAGCCGCATGGTTATCACCCGATCGCAGTGCCTCTGCTTCGGCGGGATGAATGGCTCGGTGGTCGAATTCGTGGAGTCCGCCTGCATGGTCAAAGTGGATGTGGGAGGCGATCGCCAGCAGTGGCTTATCAAGCAAGGACGCAAGATGCTGGCGCAAACTCGCCACGCCCAAGCCTGTATCAATGAGCAAATCCTGCTTCTGTCCCTTAATCAGCCATAAGTTCGCACGATTCCATTCCCAATAGTGCGTTTCGCTAATGCAGTAGAGACCGGGGTTAATTTGGCGCGTGGCAAACCACCGATCGCAGACAGGTTTAGAGTTCAACACGGTTAGCAGGGTAGGGAGAAGATGCCTTATCTTACCTTCCCAGATCCCCGACTTTTTCAAAAAGTCGGGGATCTTCGGAGGTCTAAAGCTGTTGAGCCATAATACGGTCAGAGCAATTGGGTCGAAGCGCTATGGTATTTGAATTGATCGCAGGTGGATTAGTCAAAGCAGCCTTGCCCAAAGTGGCAGGCGCGATCGCGACAGCAGTCAAAAATAAGCTAAATCCCACCGAACTTGAAAAAGCGCTGAAGGTCGGCTTGCAGAAGTCAGGCGCGTTCGATCGTGAGCAGAAGGTCAACAATACAGTGTTCTATCGCTGTACCGATAAAGATGCCGATACGTTTCTAGCCGCACTGCTCGACCATCCAGAGGTGCAGCGCGAATTGCAGAAACCGCTGGAGCAAGACGGTGCCTCGGATGTAACCATGCTGGTACAGGCAGCGAAGCCCATTGCCGCCGATCGCAATCTTTCCATTCAAGACGAAACGCTGGAACCCTGGCTCAAAGCCCTTGCAAACGCCTACTTTGAAGCAATTACAGCGATTCGGTTTCAGGTAGCGAAAGCTGATTACCTGGAGCAGTTAGCCAACTGGTTTGATGACGTGAAGTTCGCAGGCGTGGCGGTGCCGGGACAGGATGTGGAACGAGCCGAGCGGTTGGCGCAGATCTTTGTGATGCCGGATGTGGAGGAGGAGGGGAGACGGGGGTTGGGGATTGAGGGGTTGAGGGTGTGGGGTGATGAGGGGGTGACGGAAGATCGCCAGTCTCAGCTTTTGCAGGAACAGCGGATGCGATCGCAGCTTGAACGATCGGGTCGCAAGTTTTCGGCGCGGCAACTGTTGCAGCAGCACCAGAAGAAGATCGTCCTCTTAGGCGCACTGGGTTCTGGCAAAACGACGCTGATGAGTTTCTTGGCGGTGACGCTGGCAGAGACGCAGAGGGCGATCGCAATCGCAAGCGATGCCCATGCAAAAGGACTCGATCGCTCTGCACAAGGAATCGATGCCCATACAGAAGGAATCGATCGCGATCGATCGCGAATGGTTCCGGATACAGACGGATTGTTTGCCGCCACACAACCATTACCGCTACCGATTTTGATTCGGATTCGCGATTGGGCACTGCATCCAGACCAGTCCATCCCTGAGTACGCGCGGCAGTTTGCGGAGAAGACCATGCATGTCAAACCGTTGCCGAAGGGCTTCTTTGAGCACTGGCTCAACAATGGGCAGGCGCTCATCTTCCTGGATGGGTTAGACGAAGTGGCGGAACCATCGAAGCGGCATCATCTGGTGCAGTGCATTGAAAACTTTTTGGGACAGTACCCGCTCAATCGCGCCATCATCACCTCGCGTCCCGCTGGCTATCGGCGTGACTTTTTCCGCACCGAGGAGTTTCCGCACTACGAGTTGCAGCCGTTTGACGACCAGAAAATTGAGGAGTTTTGCGATCGGTGGTACACAAGCCGCGTGCAGGATACCGCAGAGGCACAGCGACGCAAAGAGAGCTTGCAAAAAGCCCTGAATCAACAGGATCGCATCAAACTGCTGGCGCGGAATCCCTTGCTGCTGACCATCATTGCTCTGATTCATCGCTACCAGGCACGACTGCCCCGCGAACGCTACAAACTCTACGACAAAGCGGTGGAAACGCTGCTTACCTCCTGGGATGACAACAAAGAACTGAGCAATCAGACCGTCCTCAAATATCTGCAACTGGACGACCTGCGACGACTCATGGAACATCTGGCGTACTGGATTCACACGCAAGGTCATACAGGCGATGCGGAAGGCGGCACCCTCATCGACAAAGACGAACTCACCCACCAACTGACTCAGGAGATTAAAACCCTCAAGCAACTCCAGCTTTACGAAGCGAAGGAAGAAGCCAAACGGTTTGTGGAATTCATCCGCGACAGAACCGGACTGCTCAACGAACAAGGACAGGACTGCTACGCCTTCGTCCACAAAACCTTTCAGGAATACCTCACCGCCCAAGAAATCAACTACCAGGCAGACAACGAAGACGATTTTGAGCTTGTCTTAACCCACATCGAGCAACACCTCCACGACCCCCACTGGCGCGAAGTGCTGCTGCTGCTCATTGCCCAACAAAGCCCAAAGAAAGCCGCGAGAGCCATTCGTAAGGTTCTTGCTGCTAATAGTCCCTACGAGCAATGGCTCCACCGTGATGTGTTGTTTGCAGGTCGTTGTTTAGCCGAAGATCCAAAGGGTTTGAGAGGAGCAGATACTGATCTATCTTCAGAAATTTTAGATGTATTGGTTGAACTGGAGATAAGAGATGTCAATCAAATCGGTTACAAGGTTCGCGAACAAGTTTTACAAACCTTTTGCAGCTTGTACGAAACAGATTTTGAGGCTGAAGCATTGCAATTGCTAGAGAAACAAGCAAAATTTGTCACTCATTACCGATTGTGGCAATACCGGGCTTCACTTGGACAAGAAGACGTGGTGAGAAGCTATCTTTTGGAACGCATTCAAATGAAGAATGCTGAAACAATTCCTGAAGTCACATTCTTAGGCGCATCACTAGAAGAAGCATTGAAACCACTGTTGAAAACTCTTAAACAGATGGCATCTGATCAGCCTCCGAGCGAATTAAGTAAAGACGCAAATGGTACTACTGAATCGAATTCTGATCTGTGGTATGCAAGCACTGAACTTGGGTGGTTAATGGAGCGAGATGATACTACTGAATCGAATTCTGGTTTGGAATATGTACGCACTAACCTTGAATTGTCAATGGAGCAAAAGCATTTAATGCTACTTAATAATGAAAACTCTTACATTCGTCACAACGCATCTAAAGCGTTAGCTGAGTCAGGTAAGACTCATAGCTGGATCTTACCTAATTTAGTTCAATGGATTGAGCAGCATCAGGATGAGGCGTGTGTGGGAGCGGGGATTGATGCGCTGTGGGCGATAGTGGATGGGAAAGGTTAAAGGATGAAGTTACCGAATGGCGATCGTGACGCATTGTTGCATTGCACATTAAACATGAGCTACAGACTGTTCCACTCTTCCAAGGTAATCTCGCGATCGATAATCTCCTCGACTTCTCGTATCATCATCTTGAGTTGAGGTACTGAATACTGGGCATTTGAAGGAATTGTCAGACGATACTGGCTGTCATAAAGCATAAACTGATGCCTACTACCAGAGAAAGGACCGTCAAAGCCAAGTCGATGCAATCGCTGAATAAATGTCTTCCGTTTACAGGGTATCCATCGGCTCACGGGTAATCTCCCGATTCAAATCAATGCCGTCCAGTATTGGCAACGGATGCCCCAGCTTCAGACCAACCACAATCCAATCTTCTAAGGTCGATCGCAACTCATCTTCGCACTCTCGCAAGGTCGCACCAAAGGCAATGACACCCTTACAGGACGGAATGCGACCTGCAAACGTCCCATCTTCTAGCTTTTCGTAGAGTGCCTGAGCGATTCCTCGCTCTACATAGTCACTAAGAATGAATTTTGTTGCTACCATGCAAAATCTCCGCTCTATTCATACTTTAACCTGGATTGAGCAATATTAGGATGAGGACTGTATGGGAGCGGGGATTGATGCGCTGTGGGAGATAGTAGAGGGGAGAGGCTAAAGGATGAAGGCTAAAGGATGAAGTTACCGAATGGCGATCGGGCTGAGATTTCAATGGCAAAGCTAATTGGCTATTGCCTCAATCCAGATCATCCCAAAGGTAAAAACAAAGCCAGAGTCTTTCAGTCATCTCTGGGCATCACAGCAGAGAACGCTGACCGTTTGCGAGAGTTGGTTCAACAGGCAGATATAGAAGGCGAAATGGTGCAACAAACGACCACAGCCTTTGGACAAGAATTTAAGGTAGATTGGGAGATACCTGGGACCGACGGATTACAGCTTCGCACCACATGGGAAGTGGCGACTAACGCTACTACGCCCCGCTTAATTACAGCCTTTGTTAGAGGATTATGAACCAGCCAAAACTTTTAGACACGGTGGCTCTCCTCAAACCCGTTCCAATGGAACAGCTAATCTTAGTTGAGCCAGACTACGCTGCTGTGTCCAATTTGCCCGTTGGGTTAGTCGGCACCATTGTCGAAGTGTATGAGCAAGAAGATAGTCATCACTTCCTCATTGAGTTTGCCGATGCTCAAGGTTGTGAATATGCGATGGCGATCTTGCAAGCAGACAGCTTTCTCGTCTTAAAGCATGAACTCGCTGAAAGCGATAAACACCTGGCATCAGTAATGTAATGCCGATGAAACAGATTCGCTATAGCAAAGAGGTTGATGCGCTGCTGGTTGAACTGTCGGATGAGCCGATCGCCTACACCGAAGACGACGGGCAAGTGATCTTGCATTACTCTGATGATAAAACGCTCGTTCTCATCGAGATCTTAGATGTTACCCAATTCATGTCAGAAGCGAATGCCGATGCTATGCTGCCGCTTTCTAACTAAAGGAGTGAGCCATCCTACCGACTGTTGAACAGGGTTTGACCTGTATTGACTTGCCAGATGTTATCCAACGACGATCGCAACCTTGGATGATGTCTTTAGTGGGCAGAGTTTGGACGTACTGCCAGCCACCAATGCCCACAATAGTCAGCACCGGGACGAGTACCAGACCTGCAACGGCGGCGCGACGAATGCGTTTGCGTCTGGTTTCCTTTTGTGCCTGCGCCTTCACTTGCTCATCGGTGGGGGTGAGCGGAAAGCCAGAGGTGCTTTTATCTTGCTTCTCTGGTTGCCACAGTCGGGCGTAGTAAAAGCAGATGCCGAACAGCAGCAAAATGCCGATGACGAGGGAGGTAATGGTCAGCAGTCCGGCATCTTTGTCGGCGAAGAGCTTGAGGAAGCCGTTGAGACTGGTGATGAAGGCAATGATGCCTGCAACGGGAGCGCTGAATTTGGTCAGAAAGGCTCCCAGATTAGCGTTGGTCTTGTTGTCATCGCTCATCGTCGCATCCCCAGAAACCGGGTTTCTTGCTGAAGTATACGATTCAACCCCATTGACTGCCTAGAAGCTCGGTTTCTTGAAGTACGGTTGTCGTTCATTACCCGATCGTGACCTTCAAAGAGACATTGTTCAACCGATTAGACTGATGCAGTTCACGCTTGCATGTCCAACGTTGCCATGAGCTTGTTATGCGATGCAGAAAAACATGACTGGCTCGCGATCGCACCCCTTCAACCAGCATTGCTAATACATTGACTACACGTCCCAAGGCGATCGACTCTAATCGTAATGTGACTGCAAAACATACTGAGTGTAGGTGAGCGCATCGAGTTGTATTGCCTCGCAATCGTCATGTGACTCAATACAATGGCAATGTGACTGCGGAACATACTGAATGCAGGCGATCGCATCGAATTGTATTGCCTCGCAATCGTCATGCGACTCGATACAATGGCAATGTGACTGCGGAACATACTGAATGCAGGCGATCGCATCGAGTTGTATCGCCTCGCAATCGCAATGTGACTCGATACAATGGCATTGCAGTCAGGTGCAATCGTAGCAGCGGCTTATGCAATCAAAGACGATCGCGATCGAGAGTTAAAAGACTCTATGCAGATAAAAGCGATCGCTCAACCATTGTTAGCGTTCTGCTCTAAAAAAGCAGCGTGCTTGAGCGGTTGTTTAGCTTTAAAGCGACAATTCCCAATAAAAATGGCACACTTTTAGTACGGGTGTTCTATAATTTTGTCAACCTTCAAATCATTGCCTTTGAAGGCGAAGCTATAGGCATTGGACACGAGACGGATGATCATCCAACCCTCAGTGGCTCTAAAATTGTCCTGCCGTAGCCTCTGACTGCTGCTATTTTTTCGTCGATCGCCCACGTTACGTTGACATCGCCATGTACTCCTCGATCGCTCCCGGTACACTGCTCAACAACCGCTACTGTCTTGTTGGTGCAGCAGGGCAAAGTAAATTTGGTCAAACCTATCTAGCACGCGACCAAAAGCGGCTCAATGAACTCTGCGTCGTCAAAGAATTTACGCCAGTGCAACAAGAGGCAGCGGCAGTAGAGAGTCTGCGGCAGCGCTTTCATCAAGACATATCGGGGCTGTATGAACTTCAGCATCCCCAGTTGCCCCCCCTACGCATGATGTTTGCCCAGGAAGAGCGGCTCTACTGGGTGCGAGATTATGTGGAAGGCAAAAGTTACGGTGTGTTGCTAGATGAGCGTAAAGCTCAGGGGCAGGTGTTTTCCGAAGCAGAGGTGATTCAGCTTTTGCTCAAAGTGCTGCCTGTGCTGACCTACCTTCACAATCGCGGGATGGTGCATCGCAACCTGTCGTTGGATACGCTGATTTTGCGACAGCAAGACCAGTTGCCGATATTAATTAATTTTGGGCTGGTGCAAGAACTGGTTACACGGTTGCAGTTGCATCCGATCGACCAGCGTGAGGCGTTAGGGCAATGGGGTTTTGCATCGCCAGAGCAGCTTCACGGCAAGGCTGAACCCAGCAGCGATTTGTATGCCCTGGCAGTCACGGCGATCGCCCTGCTCACAGGCAAAACACCCGAATCACTCTACAACAGCCAGACGCAGCAGCTTGATTGGGAAGCGCTTGTGACAGTACATCCTACTTTTGCGCGTCTATTGCACCAGATGCTGCATCCCCAGTCCAAGAAGCGCCCCACCTCAGCCGCACAGGTAGCGCAGATTTTAGAGCCACTGCTGGCAGACGCTCCTGTCGATGCCATGCCAGCGAACGCCATGCTGTCTGACATCATGTTAGATACCCCTACGGCAGCAACGCAGCCGACCGATGCTCTACAACCACTGCCAACGCGTCTACCAAAGAAGCGGTTGCGCCCTAAGCGTAAGGGAGACGGCGACCCACGAGCTTCGGCAGCAATGGTTGTCGGTCTGGTGATGCTAATTGCAGCCGTGGCGTGGAAGTTTCTGCCGCACAAGCAGCCCGATGCGAAACCCGCCGCCTCCCCCTCCATCACTGCTGCCCGTCCAACTGTTGCGCCAAGTGCTCCGTCTCCTCGCGCCACTGCTAGCCCGTTAAACGCCTCTCCTAAAGCTGAATCAGCCTCCGATGAGGCACTGCGCGATCGCCGTCGCCAACTCAACATTGACTTTCCCTTCTTCACAAGCCTGGTGGATGAGGTGTTTTATGCCAAGTATCCCCAACAGCGATCGCGCAAGCTGGGTGATACAGAACAGGACAAGTCCAAGGGCGAATGGAACACGATCGCCAGCAGCACAATGGCTAAGCTAGCAACCCTAAAACCCGAAACGCGCTCCAAGATGGGTAGCTATCGTCGTGCCAACTACGACACATGGCTGGCTACCCTGGGTGAAACGAGTGCCAAAAGCAGCCCTCGCTTAGACGCACTGGCAGACAGCCGTTTCTTCCAGCTTTTCCCGGAGCAAAAGGGTAAAACGCTGAATCCACGCACGTTTGGGCAGGTGTGGTACGCGATCGCGGATGAGCAACTCAGCACTGCCAAAGCCCAACCCCGTCCTGCCTCTAGTAACGGCGCAAACGGTAATCGCTCTTTGTGACACATTAGAGGCGTTCTTCTACAGTGCTTGCCCTTATGCATGACGTGCCACATTTCCAGGAAGCAGGACGCATGAATCCTGTCAGCCCTGACGATCGAATGCCCGAAGCCGTCTACAGTATGGCGTTAGATTTCCTCGTCTTTGCCTGTGTGGACATCGCGTTTATCCACCAACAGCAAATGCTGCTGGCAAAGCGCAATACTGAACCGCGATCGTCCTGGTGGATTGTGGGCGGCAGAATGGTTGCAGGCGAAGCGCCAAAAGCCACTGCCATGAGAAAGGCGCATCAAGAGGCACAGTTAGCGAACCTGGATGCCGATCGCTTTCGCTGTATCGGTGTCTATTCCACTTGCTTTGCCGTGCGCCGTCAGGCACCCAAACATCACGGTTCCCACAGCCTGAACGTGACCTATCAAATTGAATTGACTTCAGCAGAAAAGGAGCAATTGAGGCTGCGATCGGACGAATACGACACCTGGCAGTGGATGAAGCGAAATGAAGTAGAGGGTTTGCTGAATCCTCACGACGAACTCGATCGAGCGTTGCTAACAACCGTTCGTGATTTGCAAATGTAGGCGATCGCTCGTAACGGCTAAGCAACAGGCACCTTTTCCATACCAAACACTCACAGTTACCCTCTAAGCTGTGCCATCATCGCCGCCTCATCCCACTAGGAGGAAACCTGCTGAATCTTGCCAGATGCGTAACGTTCAAACACGCGAATACCTTCAGTCATGCCTTGTTTACCGTTCTTGCCCCAACCTTGCATTGTCCATTTAACCGCCGCTCCATTCCCTGCCACAAAGACGTGATCTTGGGACAGTTACAGCCGTTCAAACACCATCGAGAGTAAGCCAAAAAACTTTGGAGCAGTCTCAAGGGCGTTGTTCGGTGGCTTACCGACCGGATCGTAAACCACTGCATCTTCACTAAAATTCTTGATCCATCCCTCTAAACTCATTGCCTGGAGATTGGTAAAGTAAGCGGTGACAACGGCTTACATGGTATCTGGTGACATTAATTGGTTCGCTACTCTAGCAGTGCAACAAGCTCAGTCTAAATCGAACTTAGCTGCAATGATCGTTAGTGGCAAAGGCAATCGTCTTTCACCAACTGCATCTCTACTCATCCAAATAGGGCTGTAACTGAAGCTGCAAGCGTTGACGAGCACGAGCAATTCTAGATTTGACGGTGCCGAGGGAGGCTTTGGTGATGGCAGCGATTTCTTCGTAGCTCATGCCGTCGATTTCGCGAAGGACGATCGTAGTGCGGAAGACTTCGGGCAAATCAGCGATCGCTCTTTTGAGCTGGTCGTAAAACTCTTGTTGACTCAGCGCTTCATCGGGTTCTAGCGTCTCAGCAGCAATTTCCCAACCCATTTCGCCATCGCTAAAGGTAATGGGTGCATCCAGAGACAGAGGTATGGCGTGGCGTTTACGCTTCCGCAGCTCGTCGTAAAAAAGATTTGTAGCGATGCGGCTCAGCCAGCCCTGAAATTTCGCTGGTTCGTTGAGCCGTCGCAGATTGCGATAGACACGAATCCAAACTTCCTGAACCAAATCTGCCCGATCTTGCCAATCGGGGGCGAGGTGATAAAGAACTCTTTCGACGTGAGGCTGGTAGCGTCTCAACAGCTCAGCAAACGCTGTCTTGTCGGGACGATGATCAGTCTGACAACGTAGAACCAGCTCCTGGTTTGACAGGTCTTTTACTGACACCGACACGTGTGTGAGCATTGTCGTAACTGTTGACCAGGATACAGGCAGATAGGAATCCATTTACAAAACCTCACCCAAAGACTCATTCATCTTGCTGCCATACGCCGGAAAGTACCCAAACATCCGGGTCTCGCATTCCCTTCAGGTTAGAAGTTACAGGGTCGATCGCCCCTGCCTGAAGTGCCACTTGTCAAACTGTCAATTTTTGTTGCTGTCTACGGCGCAATCGCCGTCTTTGTCTGGATTGACCCTATGCGATCGCGATTATGCTTGAGATTGCCATACATGAGAAAGATTGGTAGCCTTGGCTGGATTTTTCAGCACCTGTCACGTCATCCTGTATAAGAGTCCTAGAGTTCCTCGCGATCGTCTCTGTTCCTTCACGCCCCCTTCTCTCCACTGTCATCTAGCGCAAGCGAGTCGCCAGCATGTTCAACGCTACTGAACTTCTCATCGAAGACTTTGTGAACAAACTTAAGGAAGGCTATCGCCGCACCTACGGAGGCTGGAAGTCTGACTATGAAGACATCATCGGTTGGGTCGGCTCGATGGCAATGGAGAATATTGCCAATAGCGATGCGCTGTACCACAACGTTGAGCATTCCATTCTCGTGACGCTGGTCGGTCAGGAAATTTTGCGCGGCAGGCACATTCGCATGGGTGGCGTTTCCTGCGAAGATTGGCTGCACTTCATCATTTCGCTTGTCTGCCATGACATTGGCTATGTGAAAGGTGTGTGCCGTCAAGATCGCGATGGTCTGTATGCAACGGGCAAAGATGACAGCATGGTAAATCTTCCCCCTGGCTCGTCGGATGCGGGATTAACGCCTTACCATGTCGATCGCGCTAAGCTGTTCATTGAGGAGCGCTTTGGTGGTCACAAGCTTATTGATGCCGAGATCGTGAAGCGCAATATTGAACTCACGCGCTTCCCTGTCCCCGCTGCCGAAGACCATCAAGATACCATCAACTATCCCGGTTTAATTCGTGCCTCTGACCTGATTGGGCAACTCAGCGATCCCCGTTACCTCAAGAAAATTGGCGCACTGTTCTACGAATTTGAAGAAACGGGTGTCAACAAGGCGCTCGGCTATCGACATCCCGGCGATCTGCGTAAAAATTATCCCAAGTTCTACTGGCACGGCGTTTTTCCCTACATTAACGATGCGCTCTACTATCTATCACTCACTCAACAGGGCAAGCAAATTGCGGCAAATCTCTACTCCAACGTGTTTGTCGTGGAGCATGAAAAGCCAGAAGATTGAGAACGTATCCTTAAAATTTGTGAACGACAAACTAGGTGCATAGAGAGTAGTCCTGGGAAACCTAAAGCTATCGGGACAGTAGAGGGTTTTATATGGCGGCTATGCAAACGTTTTATCCTAAAAGGATTCTCAGTTCTTCAACGACGGGCGATCTCCTGGACGGCATCACCCGCACGCTTGAGACAGAAACCTTAAACATTCTGATTGACTTCCAGCAGGTCATGTTTATGGATAGCACTGGACTGTCAGCACTGGTGATTGCGCTGAAACAAGTGCGTGGAGCAAGCGGACGTTTAGCGCTCTGTCGACTGAACGGGCAAGCCTATATGGTGCTTGAACATAGCGGTCTGGACAAAGTGTTTGAGATTTACGAAACGCCAGAAGAGTTTACGCGATCGTTGACCACTAGCACGGGCGAGCCATCAACAAAGTAGTTAATAATGGTGGGATGCCACGTAAACAAAAGTACCCGCACTTAGTGCAATCGAAATGGACGGCTCACCAAAAAATTGACGGCTGGCGGCATTTTCAAGTGACCAATCGCAAGAATCAAGGGCAGTGGGTCTTTGCCGAACTGGTTGCTGCTTGTGACCCAACAGTGCGCTTCTGGGTCAACGCGCGACTGTTGAAAGATCGATCGCTCTGGCAAGCGGGTTGGCAATCGTTACAGGAAATTGAACTCACTAGCGCTCACTGAGCTGCTCGCGATCGCTTCAAGCCACTAAAGGCAACGAGATCTACCTTGAGGAAGTTTGTTTGTAGACTCATACCAGTGTATGCCAGTCACTAGCCTCGATCATAGAGGTGGCATTACTGAAGCTAAAGAGGTTTTTATGATGAAGTGGTTGGGAACGACAATGGTAATTGGTGCCGTAGTTTGCCTGGGCTTGCCTGCAAATGCTCAAACTTGTCGCCTGCTCAGAGTGGTCGAAGGTAAAGGGGCTTACTCGCTTCAAAAAAAAGTTTCGGCTGCCAGTACTCCACTCAGCCCCAGCAACTGGAATACTGACTTTACCGTACCTGGCGGGCAGCGATTCACTTACTATGCAGCCACAATGCGGGCAAAGAATGGTGGTAATTACAGCATTCAGATGAACCTGAAGTATGCCAATGGCACTTCGGACAAGGTTTTTGATAAGAAGGTTTCGCTGAAAGATAATGAAGCGCTCAACCTCTCAGGTTCGCCTCGCCTAAATTCAGAACCGTATCAGGTTAATGTCGTGGTTGGTGGCATTCCAGTGACTGGCAATTCGTACACCGTTGCCGCTTCAGGCTGCCCTTAGCGTTAGGTCTTTAAGGGTTACATCTTTAAGCATCATGCCTCTAGACGGATGATTCTTTCCCTGTATTGAGATGATCTACGGTTAGAGAAAGACAAACCTTGCGTCATCTACGCCTCTCGGCAGTCATGCCCCCACACTTTAGTGAGCGCGCGATCGCAAGATATTCTCTAGACCGTAGCTCTCTCATGACAAACATCCTATGGAAACGAAGCCATTAGGCAATACAGGCATCACGGTAAGCGCGATCGGCTTGGGCGGTATGCCCATGTCGCTTAGCAGTCGTCCACCAGCAGCGCAGGCGATCGCCACCATTCATCGTGCTTTGGATTTGGGTGTCACGTTGATTGACACCGCTGACTCCTACTGCAAAGACGAGTCCGACAAGCACCACAACGAGCGGCTGATTCACAAAGCCCTCCAAGCGTATGGCAAGGAGACGACCAACGTCATGATTGCCACGAAAGGCGGCTTGATGCGTCCCAATGGTGACTGGACGCGCAACGGCAATCCTGATCATCTGCGGGAAACCATTCATACCAGTTTTGAAGCGCTGGGTGGCGATCAGCCGATCGGGCTCTGGCAGTACCATGCCCCTGACCCTGACTACTCGATTGAAGCGTCGCTTAAACCAGCTAAAGAAGCCGTCGTGAATGGTCTCATCCGTTTTGTGGGTGTCTCAAACTTTTCGGTAGAGCAGATTAAACGTGCTCGTGATGTAGTCGAGATCGCCTCGGTGCAGAACCAATACAACCCCTGGCACCGTAACCCAGAAACAGATGGTGTGCTGGAGTACTGCGATCGCGAAAGGCTGACCTTATTACCCTGGAGTCCTTTGGGCGGCAGTCGGCGGTTTAGCCAGATCAAAGAGATTGAGGCGATCGTGCAACTGGCTCAGGCAAAAGGCGTTTCCGTTTATAGTATCGTTCTGGCATGGCTGCGGGCAAAATCATCCAGCGTGATACCGATTCCTGGAGCCAGTAAGCCAGAAAGCATCGAAGATTCAGTTACAGCCGCGTCAATTGATTTTTCCCCAGCCGAAGTAGAGCAGATCGATAAAGCAATGGCTGCTTGAAGCAAACGGCGTTGGATGGCTATCAACCTTATGCTTCAGCGTTTTCTGCCAACCACGTCTCCAAATCAGACAGGTTGGAGAAATCAAGCAACGCTTCCCCTAACGACTCCAGTTGGGTAATGGCGAGTGCCTCAACGCGCGATCGGTCCGTCTCTGGTAAGATGCCAACTTTACGGGTAAGCATACGGAGAATGAGCGATCGTTCTCGTTCAATGCCTTGCTCAATGCCCTGCTCAATGCCTTGTTCCATCCAACTGGTAACAATCTTCATAACGGTCTCCTGCTCTGCTGGCTCCAGTCTATCAAGCTCTTCTTGAAACACTTGCGTCTCTGATGCATTCAACCGCAAATAGGTATCGATAAAACCTGACAGTAGACGCGATCGGGCTGGGTCTAACCGCAAGGTTGCAATCAGGCGTAAGCATTCTGCTTTCACTTTGGGACGATCGGCTACCGCAATTTGCATCTTTGCCATGAGTGCTGCTGCAACAGGGTTGCGTTGGTTCAGGTAATCCCGCCAGTGCAACCGATTCAACTGGATTGCCTCAAAGTTGAATTCCAGGATTGTACGCTGCGGAAACTCGACGGTGTAGGTGCAGGGTTCCTGACGCTGCGGCTCGTCGAACGAGAATACGACAATGGGATAAATACGCTGCAAATACTTCTGGTGTAGGCGGGCAAAGTAGAAAAACATCCGTCGTGCAAACGCCTGCTCCACAGAGGACTGCGCCTCGACGTGAATCAAGAAAGCGGTTTCTGCTCCAGCTTGTTGCGCCTCGACGAGCAAATCGACCACTTTATCTTCGCCAGCCGTTAAATCGGCAAAATACTCCTGGGGCAAAAACCGGACTGAATCGTGCTCGATCGAGGCTGCAATGTCTGGCAAAAACAGATCCAGAAACTCGACGAAAAAGGTGGAGAGGAGTTCTTTGAAAAGGCGGTCATGCTCGATCATGCCATCACTTTATCATTCGTGTTTGGTATGCACGATCGCTCTCCTACTATGCCTTTGGCGACTTTTTACACTTGCGTACTTTTAGTCAGCGTCTGATCATCGCTGTGCCCGATCGCGATCACTGCTTTTCCATAGCATAATCACGCTCATGCTCTCTGAGTATCACCTCGGTAAGCGGGCGATCGAGGCATAGTAGAAACATGAAACGCTGATCCAATGTCCGTAACAACGGGCGGGATGGAGGATTTGAGAATGTTTAATGCGACTGAGATTCTGACAGGTGCGTTTGTGCAGCAGATTAAGGCAGGCTATCAACGTACCTACGGCAACCTCAAAGCTGACTATGCTGATATCATTGCCTGGGCAGGCAGCATGGCGCTGGAAAATATTGCCAATAGCGATGCGCTCTATCACGATATTGAGCACACCATTTTGGTCACGCTAGTAGGGCAAGAAATTTTGCGCGGCAAGCACATCCGCGAAGGTGGTGTGACACCGGAAGACTGGCTGCATTTCGTCATCTCGCTGGTTTGTCATGACATTGGCTACGTTCGTGGTGTCTGCCGGGACGATCGCAACAACGATTGCGCCACGGGCATTGCCGACACCATGATTGCGTTGCCGCCTGGTGCCACGGATGCCAGTCTGACTCCCTATCATGTCGATCGGGGCAAACTTTTCATTGACGAGCGCTTTGGCGGACACCGCTTACTCGATACCGAACTCATCAAGCGCAATATTGAACTGACTCGTTTCCCTGTACCTGCTGCCGAAGACCATCAGGATACAAGCCACTTTCCAGGGTTAGTGCGAGCGGCAGACCTCATTGGACAACTCAGCGACCCACGCTATTTGAAAAAAATCGCGGCACTGTTCTACGAATTTGAAGAAACCGGAGTCAACAAAGCGCTCGGCTACAAAACGCCTGGAGATCTGCGCCAAAGCTACTCACAGTTCTACTGGAAAGGGGTATATCCCTACATTCAGGATGCGTTACGCTACCTGTCTGTGACACAACAAGGGCAACAGCTTACAGCGTCCCTGTACTCCAATGTGTTTGTCGTAGAGCATGGAGGGATTTGAGACAGAAGGGATGAAGGATGAAGGATGAAAGTTTTGAGTTTTGAGTTTTGAGTTTTGAGTTAATTCTGACGGCTAAAGCTGTAGCTTGCTTCTGCAAAGCAGTAGGCTGACGGCTGAGGGTAAAACAAGCGTGGAAAGGTTACGGTCATGCGTCGATCGGTGTTGGGAGTATTGTTGGCGATCGCCCTAATAGTCATAACTAGCTGCAATTTGTCCTCTTCTCAACCACCTCCAGAAAGTTCTCCCCACTCCCTACTCCCTACTCCCCACTCCCCATCTCAAACAACGCTGCCCAAACAGCCACCCGAAATAGACTCTGATCGCCTCTTCCAGCACATTGAAGCATTGAACTTTGAGCGGTATCAGGCAAGCGATCGCGATCGTGCCCGTCGTTATCTCGTCAAAACGCTGACTGGGTTTGGTTGGAAACCGCAACTGCAAGCCTTTGAAGGTGGCGTAAATGTGTTTGCTCAGCGTCCTGGTACAAATGCCAAGGCAGGGGCAATTTTGGTGGATGCTCACTACGACACGGTGAAAGGGTCGCCTGGAGCCGATGACAATGGGAGCGCGATCGCCACTACGCTCGAAATTGCGCGTTTACTGGGTTCTCGTTCGACTCAGCGCCCTCTATGGATCGCGTTTTTCGATCGTGAAGAGGCGGGCTTGATCGGTAGTCTTAATTTCACATCTCGTCCTGAGAATCTAGCGAACCTCGCGGGTGTAGTGAATTTGGAGATGATGGGCTATGCCTGTCATACGTCTGGCTGTCAGAAGTATCCAGAAGGCTTAGCTGTGAAACAGTTGGGCGATCGTGGCGATTTCTTGGGAGTCATCGGTGATCAGGAGCATTTGTCTCTGCTGAATGCGTTTCAGGTGCCTACATCGAACCGCTCAGCCTCAAACCTACCAGCTACGATCACAGTGCCTATTCCCTTCAAAGGGTTGCTAACTCCAGACGTGCTACGAAGCGACCATGCGCCCTTTTGGGCGAAGAACATTGGTGCCGTAATGGTGGGCGATACGGCGAACTTCCGCAATCCGCACTATCATCAGCCGAGTGATAGACCAGAAACGCTCGATCGCACCTTCTTTGCAGGAGCCGCTCAACGAGTGGTCAACGCGGTCAACACGTTGTTGGACAGCCAAGAAGCTTTGGCGACGACCGCAAACTGATCCGAATCACTCTACAGCCACAGACTTGTCACATCATCTGACTCTACTCAATCACCAGGCAGACTTGAAGACAGCCGCATACTGACAGTATCGAGTTGCCCCCTAATCGTCATGCAAGCCCCTATGGACACTCAAGTGTTGCCCCTCTCTCTTCAAGCTGTGGTTGATCGCATTCTGACTTCTCGCCGCATTACCCGCGTTGATCAACGGTTGCTCGTCTCGTTAGCGAATTTGAGCCGTGAAGAACAGGCATTGCTGAACGAAGTGTTCGATCGCCTGCGTCGTGGTCTGTTGCGAGTGGTGGATTAAGCCCTTCACAAAAGCACTCAATAGCCATATGCTGCGCCTTCTCCACGCGGATCAGCGGCACCTTCTAACGTGCCATCGGGCGATCGCACAATCGCATCTGCGTTGCCCCAGCTACCACGCTCTTCAATCTGGTTGCCGCGACGGCGTAAATCGTCTAGTGTGAGGCGATCGAAGCCTTGTCGTTCCACCATCAGCTTATCGGGTAGCCACTGGTGATGGAGGCGAGGAGCCGCTACCGCACGTCTGGCATCCATGTCATAAACCAGCACATTCAGCACAATTTGCAGCACCGTTGTAATGATGGTGCTACCACCGGGAGAGCCTGCAACCAGCCGCAGTTGTCCCTTCTCGGTGACGATCGTGGGAGTCATGCTAGAAAGGGGCGTTTTACCAGGGGCGATCGCGTTAGCATCACCACCCACGAGACCAAAGGCATTCGGCACACCGGGCGCGATCGCAAAATCATCCATTTCGTTGTTGAGAATAATCCCGGTTCCTGGCACTACTACGCCAGAGCCAAAACCGAGATTGATCGTAAACGTAAGACTCACCGCGTTGCCAGCACTATCCACCACGCTGAGATGACTGGTATCGTTAGACTCTTTGCCCAAGCGTTTCAGCGTTTCTGGATCAGCCGCTCTTACCTGGCTGGACGATCGCGCCTTTTGTGGGTCGATTTCTTGGCGGCGCTGTTTCGCGTAAGCAGGACTGATCAACGCCGCCACAGGTACTTTGACAAAATCGGGGTCACCCAGGTGGACGGCGCGATCGGCATAGGCAATCCGCATCGCCTCTACAATTAAATGCAGCGCATCGGGGCTATGCCACCCCATCGCTTTGAGATCTGTATCGCCCAGAATGTTGAGGATTTCTAGCAGATGTACCCCGCCTGAAGACGGCGGCGGCATCGAGCAGATGCGCGTGGTGCGGAAGTTCCCACAGACTGGATTGCGCCAAATGGGACGGTAGCGCTTCAGGTCTGCCAGAGTGATCAGCCCCTTGTTGGCTGCCATGTCGCGGGCGATCGTCTCCGCCAGTTTGCCTCTATAAAAACTCTGTGGATCGTCCGCTAGTATTGTCAGCGTTTTCGCTAAATCCGTTTGCACCAGCCGATCGCCCGCCTGCAATGGCACACCCTTGCGAGTAAAAATCTCACGAGCAGCAGGGTTTTGTTGGAGCGTTTTTTGCCGGGCGATCGCCTCTGCCAACCGCCAGCTTACTGGAAACCCTTTCGCCGCCAGTTGAATTGCAGGAGCCACGACGGTCTTCCAGGGTAGTTTGCCGTAGCGGTGCTGCACGTCAACCAGTCCAGCTACCGTTCCTGGTACACCAACCGCTAAATAACCATCTGTGCTGGCATTGGGACGCACTTTCCCTTGAGCATCCAGGTATAGCGTGCGCGTTGCTGCCAGGGGTGCCCGTTCGCGGAAATCCAGTGCCTTCACTTCACCCGTGTTGCCCAACCGCAGCAGCAAAAAGCCGCCCCCACCGATGCCTGCCGATGCTGGCTCCACTACCGAGATTGCCAGAGTAGTCGCCACCGCTGCATCGATCGCGTTCCCCCCCCGTTGCAGCATCGATAGCCCCGCTTCGCTCGCTAAAGGATGCGCCGACACCACCATGCCCCGTTTCGCGCGATCGGGATAGGGAAACGCCCCGCTACTCTGACTGCCAACCAACAGCACCGCCAAACATAGCAAGGGCATCGCCACTTGTTTATGCAACAACCATTTCATCTTTTATCCCTAACAGCGTTCATGCCTAACTCAATCAAAATACGACACCGAACGCAGCAAATGCCACTTTTCCCTTCTGCCTTTTGCCTTCTACCTCATAAAAAGCCCTCCAACATTGCTGTTAGAGGGGCATTCCGCACACAACCAAGGAGAAAGCAAAAGCAACCATTTATCGCCAACACTCAGACGCTAACGAAACTACGCAACCTCCGTAGACAAACTGAGTGGCAACGCCTCTTTAGGGATTGAGATCAACATCAGCTCTGGATGCTCAAGCTGCGGATGCAGACTCACCTCTGGTTCAGAGGCTATAGCATCGCGAGAGCGACGAGCCTTAGAGTGAAGGGCGATCGCGAACAGCCCCACAACTGCCCCAAAGCCCGCAAATTCCGCATAGCCGGATGATGGCTTTGAATTGTTAGTGGGTCTTGCTTGACGGATTGCGTTGCTTGGACTCGCAAAACCATCTGTAAATGGACATGCCTGAACATTGACGGCAGAACCTAACACGACACCAACAGCGACGAGGCTAGAAGCAATCGCGACAGACAGACGAAACACTAAAGAAGGCTGGAGTCTAGTCATGACCCTAACGCGAGTAAATGTTGTGATGATTATGGGCGAGTCGATGCCATTAAACAGGCTAATACGATACAAAAGAACAGAAGACTTGCAAAAGGCTGAGGGCAAAAGGCTAAAGGCTAAATTGAAAAAGCTAAGTTGAAGAGCGAAAAAGGATTAAAAGACGGAAATCAAGGCAATCTTCACAGCGTTCCTCCAGCCTCTAACTCTTTATCCTCAGCCTTTATCCTTTATCCTTTCCCCTTATGCCTACCTACACTGGAATTTCCAGCGAAGCCTTCCGGCACCCACTCGATCGCCAAGCTGAACAGGCTTTACGAAGTGTCCCTGGCTTCGATTTAGTCGCCCGTACATTCGTTGAGTTCCTTTCTGAACGCCCACAGTTTGTCTATCAAATGGGCAACAGCATCCAGGTTGGACCACGCCAGTACGCCAATATTTACCAGATCTTTCGAGCCTGCGTCCGCGATCTGGATATTCACCCAGAGCCAATCTTGTTCATTTCTCAAGATCCATTTGTCAATGCCTTGGCACTGGGGCAAGAGTTTCCCAGCATGGTGCTAAACAGCGGCTTGCTGGACTTGCTGGATGACCACGAGTTACGCACGGTGATGGCGCATGAGTTGGGGCACATTAAGTGTGGGCATACCACGCTGGTACGGATGGCGCTTTGGGTCAACCAGATTATCTCTGGTCTGGCAGAACGCACGTTTGGGTTGAGCAATCTGGTCACAACAGGGTTGTTGCTGGCGTTTGCTGAATGGAAGCGTAAAGCCGAGCTGTCTGCCGATCGCGCCGCTCTTCTAGTCACAGATGACCTGACCCCGGTGTTACAGACCATGATGAAAATCGCAGGCGGCAGCACGAAACATGTCCACGAACTGAGTCTGGACGAATTTATCCGACAGTCCGAGCGTTACCAAGAGCTAGATCAGGATGGTTTGAACCAGGTCTACAAGTTTTTCCTTTACAACAATCTTTCGACAGGCATCTTCCTCACCCATCCGTTTACCGTTGAGCGGGTACATTTTCTACGAGAGTGGTCGGTTTCAGAGGACTATCGGCAAATTCGTCAGGGCAACTATCCTCGCGCTGGTGCCGAAGGCTCCGTTGAAGTACCGTCAGAACCAGCTTCAAGCGCATCCCATTCTTCTAGAGCCGAAGTGGATACCTTGCGTCGTCAGATTGAGGAGTTGCAGCGTGAAATCGATCGCGCCAAGCGATCGGAGTAAGCGGTACCTCTAAGCAAAGCACTCCCAGTTATGGAAGGCTGGGAGTGCTTCAACATTAAGCCTCGGACTCAAGACGATTAGCTTATCTAGCTACCAGTAGACATCGTAGGCGGAGTACCAAGAATAGCGCAGGGGAAGCCTTCCTTGAGTTGCTGCACCAGCGGATGTGCTGCTGAATCACAGCCTAACAGCAGTAGCGCTGCCGATTCTGCTTGAGCCACACGACGTAGCTCAGTGGCGACCTGCCCAAAGCGGAGATGCGTTTTGAGTGACCCGCGCCATTCATCCGCCATATGACGAGCCTGCCAAAGAATCAAGTCTGCCTGGTCAAACTGGTCTAACTGGTAGGTGCTTGCCTTGCTCGGTAGCTCAGCCACAGCGCTGCTGAAGCGATGCCCCATTCCCGGACGGTAGACGCTATCGATCGCGCCAGCATACGCCAGCTCATCGCTACCCCTAACGGCAAGGTGGAGCGGTACAGCGGGAACAGGCAGACAGACGTTTTCCGTCTCTAAGACATAGACCACTTGAACTGTTACCTGCTTACCCGTGGCTAAACGCGTCTGGTGGGCAATCCACAAGGTCAAATCGAGTGCAGTTTGGCTATGAGGAGAGCCATTGTAGCCAACAATAAGATTGATTTCTTTGGCTGCTCGTAGCTCTGCCGAAGGAGGTGGCACAAGCACCATTTGCTTGGTGAGGTCAGCGCAGCCCAGCGCGTCTTGCAGACGTGCAAGCATAGACAAAATATTCATGGTTGAACCTCTCAAGAATAGAGTGTACGAGAGGTGGGTCAGGTAACAGACACGAAAACACCGATTGGCGCTCAAGTCGTATCCATCAGGAGACTCCAATAACCATAGCTTTGTGAGCAATAGTCTTGGGTTACTCCTCCCATTGCCGACGGAGTTAGCTGACGGGCTAAGACTGGAAGGTGTCTCTCTCGAAACGCGAGATTAGCCCCAATGATTTGGTTCCTCCGCTGGAGTTGAGGGGCTGGATTCAGTTCCCTGCCTGGTATCAACCCACATTAGGCTACCCACTTGTTGAATGTTTAACAAAGGCATTGCTGAAGATCAATGTCGAATACGGTTGTGCTTAACCTCATTCATTTCATTGATCTAGGCTGCTAGCTCTAAAATAGAGGCACACAGCTTGACATCAGCAAAACTAAATCATCCTTTGCTAATATAGCCCACTCCGAATGGATTGATCTTTTCCTTGAGTGAGCTTAACGATATATTTATCTGTTGCCAATTCTAGAGCTTTAATGGAAGCATTTTGCCATTAGGGACACATTATTTGCTGTCTTTGAGTCAAGCGAAGGGCACACGATCGGATCAAGAGAGGTTATAGGAAGAGTCAGTCTAAAATCAAGCTATATGATGAATGGAACGATCGCACAAGGCGATTGCTTGGTCTCCACTACGGTTAGGAATTTTGGGCGTGACTGTTTCCCCTTTAGCGTCAGGGCTAAACCTGAAGACTCTCTTTCCCTTTGAGTTAGATGATTTTCAACAGCAGGCGATCGCGGCGTTGGAAGCTGATCGGTCGGTCGTTGTCTGTGCCCCAACCGGTTCAGGTAAAACGCTCATTGGGGAGTATGCCATCCATCGGGCGCTGAAGCGCGGCAAGCGAGTCCTTTACACGACTCCGCTCAAAGCGCTCTCGAACCAGAAACTGCGCGATTTTCGAGAGCTTTTTGGCAACGACAACGTGGGCTTGCTGACGGGGGACGTTTCGGTAAACCGGGATGCACCGATTTTGGTGATGACAACCGAAATTTTTCGTAACATGCTCTACGGCACCCCGATCGGTGAAGTGGGTACTTCCCTCACAGGCGTGGAAGCAGTGGTGCTAGATGAATGCCACTACATGAACGATCGCCAGCGCGGCACCGTTTGGGAAGAATCAATCATCTACTGTCCACCCGAAATTCAGCTCGTGGCATTGTCTGCCACCGTTGCCAATAGCGATCAGCTCACCGATTGGATTCACCAAGTCCACGGCCCCACCGACCTGATTTACTCTGATTTTCGACCTGTCCCGCTAGAATTTCACTTCTGCAATCCCAAAGGGCTGTTTCCTCTACTCGACGATAGTCAGAAGCGCATTAACCCGCGTCTCAAGATCAAAGGTGCCAAAGGCACTCCCGGTAACGGCAAGCGTGGACCGCGCCAAGAAAGCCCCAATTTGGCATTTGTGCTGAGCCAGTTGCGGCAGAAAGACATGCTGCCTGCCATTTATTTCATCTTCAGTCGGCGGGGCTGTGATCAGGCAGTCGCTACTGTCAGCGATGCACCGTTGTCGATGGTGAATGAGGCAGAAGCTGCTCAGTTGCGGACTCAAATCGATGAGTTTCTGGCACGGAACCCCGAAGCGGGACGGGCGGGACAAATTGAGCCACTCTATCAAGGCATCGCGGCACATCACGCGGGCATTCTGCCCGCCTGGAAAGGGCTGATTGAAGAACTTTTTCAGCAGGGGTTAATCAAGGTAGTGTTTGCCACGGAAACGCTGGCAGCAGGCATTAATATGCCTGCACGCACGACGGTGATTTCCAGCCTGTCCAAGCGGACTGATTTGGGGCATCGGCTGCTAAATGCGTCTGAATTCTTGCAGATGGCGGGACGGGCGGGGCGGCGCGGCATGGACGACCAGGGGCATGTGGTGACGGTACAAACGCCGTTTGAAGGGGCACGAGAGGCGGCATACTTAACCACGGTGGGAGCCGATCCGCTAGTGAGCCAGTTTACGCCAAGCTACGGCATGGTGCTGAATCTGCTGCAAACCCATACGCTAGACGAGTCAAAAGAACTGGTAGAGCGCAGTTTTGGGCAATACCTCTCCACGCTGTACTTGCGTCCGCAACAGGAGGCGATCGCCCATCTCAACGCTGAACTAACCCAACTGCGATCGCAGCTAGAAGGTGTCGATTGGGAGCTGTTAGCACAGTATGAAAAGCTGCAAGAGCGGCTGAAGGAAGAACGCCGTTTACTGAAGATTTTGCAAGATCAAGCGACGGAAGTCCGGGCTGGCGATCTGCCGGTGGCGCTATCGTTTGCGATCGCGGGTACGGTACTCAGCCTGAAGGGTGCCAACGTTCCAGTGGCTCAACCGCTGCCTGCTGCACTGGTGATGAAAGTTCCTGGTGCGGGTCAATTCCCCTACCTGATTTGCCTGGGGCAAGACAACCGCTGGTATGTGGTTACGGTTAAGGATGTCGTCGGGCTGCGGGGGGAAATTCCCCGCCTCAGCGGTGTGGATCATTTGACTCCACCGCCCGAAATGCCGCTTAAACCGGGACAGATGAAGTCAGGCGATGAGATGACAGCCGCGATCGCCCGCCAACTTCCCAACGTGCCATCCCCCTTCGACGATGCACCTGAAGTGTATGAGCAGCTTCAGAGGATGGAGGCAGTTCAGCAGCAGCTTGAGGCACATCCTGTGAATCGTTGGGGGAACCGCGTGACGATTCTCAAGCGCCAGAAACGCATCACGGCTGTGCAGACAGAACTTGCCGATCGCCAAGCCAAGCTCGATCGACAAGCTCAGCAGCATTGGCGGGAATTTCTCGACTTAATCGAGATTCTGCAACACTTTGGCTGTCTTGATGGCTTGATGCCCACGTTGCTGGGAGAAGCAACCGCCGCGATTCGGGGTGATAACGAATTGTGGCTCGGCTTGGCGCTGATGTCCGGGGAACTCGATGTGCTAGATCCGCATCATCTGGCAACCGCCTGTGCCGCTCTCGTCACCGAAGTGTCACGACCTGATAGCTGGACGCACTACGACCTGTCAGGTGAAGTCGAAGAAGCTTTGGGTGGACTGCGGGGCATTCGTCGTCGCTTGTTCCAGCTTCAGCGCAAGTATGAGGTAGCGCTGCCTGTTTGGCTGGAGTACGAGCTCGTTGGGCTGGTAGAGCAATGGGCGCTAGGCGTGGAGTGGACAGAACTCTGCTCCAACACCAGCCTTGATGAAGGCGATGTCGTCCGCATTCTTCGCCGCACGCTCGATTTTCTCTCGCAGATTCCGCACGTACCTCACGCACCCAATGAGTTGAAAACAAACGCCAATCGTGCGATTCGGCTGATCGATCGCTTCCCCGTGAAAGAGGGTGTGTAATCTACAGCGGTTGCTGATTGGGTAAGCCACAGTTCTGTGAGAACGGGTGCGGGGTGTGGGGTGCAGGGTGTAGTAAATGCAAATGGAAATGGCTGTAAGTGCTAAGAAGATGTGCTTTCTGGGTGCGACTCCTCATCCTGTCCACCGACAACTCGGTTACGTCCAGCCGCTTTTGCCTTTAAGAGGTTTTGGTCGGCGCGCTGCAACAGACTGGCTCCTTTCGCATCATCACTATCCTTAAGAGACGCAAACCCTGCGCTGATGGTGATGTCGAGGCTGAGGGTATCGTCGATCGCAAAGGTCTGATCACTAATCAAGCGGCAGAGACGGTGACCCACTAGTAAGGCTTCTTGCTCATCCGTATTGCTCAGCAGAATGACAAATTCTTCGCCGCCGTAGCGAAACAGCGTGTCTCGAAACCGAAGATTATGCCGGAGGCGACCAGAGATGAGTTGTAGCGCCCGATCGCCAATGGGATGCCCGTAGGTGTCGTTAATGTTTTTGAAGTAGTCTACATCAAGCATCAGGACGCTCATTTGCTCTGAGTGTGAGCGGGAATTCTGCACCTGACGGGGCAGTTCCCAGTCGAGAGCGCGACGGTTATTGAGTTCGGTGAGTGGGTCTGAAAGGGCGATCGCAGAGAGAATGTCGTTTGTCCGCATGAGTTCACGGTGATTCTTCACCATGCGAAGTCCGGAAACAATCTGGGAGCTTAAAAGACGGTCTTGCTGCACGACCACATCAATGTCAAGCGCTTCACCCTTCGCATCAAGTTTGGGAAACCACAGATAGGCATCAGCTCCGCTCTCTAGTGCTTCAGCTCTGGACTCTAGCTCCCAGAGGCGATCGCGCCACGCGTCTGCTAGCGTATGGGTCGGATAATCTAGCAGCAGACAGTAAATCCAGGCAAGGCGAGTTTGCTCTTTAATTTGACGGCAGAGTTCCAAGCCACCGGGTTGATCACCCTGAAGGATGACAAGATCTGGCTGTTGTGCCTGAATCAACGGCACAGCCTCGCTGGGATTCGGTGCGACTTCTACCGTGCAACTCACCAAATTACGGATACGAACCAGAAGTGTTGCTAGAAAGTCATCACCTCCGACCAATAAAATCGAAGCGTCCATTGGCGTTTCAGCAGCCTAGTTTAAGAGTCAGGTTCATCACTTTACTAAGGTACTGGGATTTCCACTGCTGAGAGTATGCATCATAAACCATTTGGCGAGAGAAATCTGAACCTTCAAAGCTGCGAGTATCAATCTATACTTAGAGGAGAATCACACGGAGACTGGATGTTTCCGCAAAGTTTGCCGTAAGCGTAGTCTTAACAAGGCAGCACATGCAAACCGCACCGCAATGTGACAGTAACTCCTTTATGGCTGCATAACGCCATATCAGGAGCCTTGCCACTCAAATTTGGCGATCGTTCGACTTTAGTGCCATCTTTTCCTTGAGTGTGCCCATATTCACGCTTAACCCGTCTGCGTTGCTTACCTTTCTACTCGCCTGCCTCAGCATGAAGCCGCTCACATCACGCTTCAACCCTGGTGATGGCACTACGAGGCAGTGCGTTGGATGAAGTCTAGCAAGATGCGCTGGTGGGGTTTTCCTAACGGACGTGCCTGGTTGGCTTGCTGCGAGTAGCGATCGCCCCGACGAATGTCTTGTAAGGTTACCAGCGCCATGTCCCAGCCTTCATTAAGCACGAGCTGACTGAGATCGACATCCAGCGCCCCTTGATAGACATAGCGCACTGCTTGCGTATCCTCATAGCAGTCAAACGGAGTGAGTGCGGCTGGTGCATAGCCAATTTCTTCTAGCAACTCCCGCTGCATCGCCTCATGAGGGCTTTCACCCGGCTCAATGTGTCCACCAAAAAACGCCCAATGACCAGGGTAGAGAATGCTGGGGATGTCATCGCGGAGCTGAAGCAAAAATTTACCGTGTTGATGCAGGATGGCGATCGCAACCTTGTGACGGTGATCCTGACTCATTTCATTCTCCTCGATCTTCCACTTCACACCTTTTGCCAGCACGTTTGACCGCGATCAGCCCTTAGTTAGGATCGTGAATTAAATAAAACCGACAAATTGTTCGTAGGTAGGGGCGCACAGCCGTGCGCCCCTACGGAAAACGCCGAGGTGATTAAATTCTTGTTCCTTAGCCATTAGCTCTACGATCGCGTTTGACGGCGGATGTGCGCTGAAGCTCTTGCTGTTGTTCGATGTAGAGCGCTCCCTGTTCTTTCCCATCGAGTGGAATACTGCGGTAAAGCAGTTTGCCTTTTAGCACAACCTCATCTCCTATCTTTGGGCTTTGCTCCGTCGTGAGCACCCAGATACGTCCTGTTGGGTCTTGAATTTCGTAGACGGCTTTACCGAGGAGTGGAGCACGATTGATCACTTTACCTCTGAGCTGGAAGATCGCATTAACATTGGATTCTTGCTTGATCGCAGCAATGGTAAAGGCTCTGAGAGCGGACTCAGACGATTGAGTGCCGCTACCGTCCTTTGACCAGCTACTTGGTATACAGCCGCTAAGAACGAGCGCCAGCAGCGTGACGATCGACCATTGAGTGTGAGCCTTTAAGAACCACATCGCACTTCTACCCCTTGAAGACTGACGAAAAGGGACGCTGGATCTGCGAAACTGGTAAACAACCTAACGCTGTGTTAACACAGACTTTAGCGTTTGACCACATGTGCGGCAGCGATCGCTGCCCTTTTCTTGACCCATGCCTTCTACTGCTCAATTGCTTGACGGCAAAGCCTTAGCTAACTCCATTCAAACCGATCTGACGCAGCAAGTGCAGATCTTGCAAGCTCGTAAAGGTCGTCCTCCTGGACTGGCGGTGCTGATGGTCGGCGATCACCCTGCGAGTGCGGCTTACGTCCGCAATAAAGAGCGGGCGTGCGCCAATGTGGGGATTGCGTCTTTTGGTCAGCACTTTCCAGCTACGGCAACGCAGACTGAGTTGGAGCAGGCGATCGCAGCGCTCAATCAGGACGATCGCGTGGATGGGATTCTTGTGCAGCTTCCGTTACCCGACCATTTGGATGCAGTCGCCCTTCTAAATCAAATCGATCCCGATAAAGATGCCGATGGACTGCATCCTGTGAATCTGGGGCGATTAGTGCGGGGTGAACCTGGCTTGCGGAGCTGTACGCCAGCAGGAGTGATGCGCCTGCTTCAGACCTATGAAGTTGACCCCAAGGGACAGCAGGCAGTGGTCATCGGACGGAGCATTCTGGTGGGCAAACCGCAGGCGCTCATGCTGCTGGAAGCTGATGCCACGGTGACGATCGCCCATTCTCGCACACCCGATCTGGGCGCGATCGCCCGCACTGCCGATATGCTTGTAGTAGCCGTCGGTCGCCCGGAGCTGATTACGGCTGCAATGGTGAAACCGGGCGCGATCGTCATTGATGTGGGCATGAATCGAGTGACTGATGCTAGCGGCAAAAGTCGTTTGGTTGGCGATGTGGACTTTACCTCGGTTCAAGCGGTAGCAAAGCTCATTACGCCCGTTCCAGGCGGAATCGGTCCCATGACGGTCGCCATGTTGCTGCAAAATACAGTATTCAGCTACAGCAAACGGTAGAAACTGGACAGTCAAAGGCTAAATTTGAGACGCTGCTGTTTTGAGTCCAACGTTGACTCCATTGATGTTGAAAGTCCAAGCTTCCAATGGCTCATGAGTGCAGAAACCTCCGTAGAATGATTGAGGGATTAAAAACGATTGAGGGATAGCGATCGGGCAGCGCGATCGTGGTGTAACTGAAGTGAGAACGGGGAGGGAAATCTAGCAATGGTGTTATCGGACAAAAGGCACGCGTCCCAGAAGGCACTCCATTTTGATCTGGCAGCCTATCTAAAAGAACGGCAAACTCTCGTCGAAGCGGCGCTCGATCGGTCTCTCCCAGTGATCTATCCAGAGAAAATTTACGACGCGATGCGCTATTCGCTGCTGGCAGGCGGCAAGCGGTTGCGCCCCATGCTTTGTCTCGCCACCTGCGAACTGATTGGTGGCACGATCGACATGGCGATGCCCACTGCCTGTGCTTTAGAAATGATTCACACCATGTCGTTAATCCACGACGATCTACCTGCGATGGATAACGACGACTATCGCCGTGGCAAACTGACGAACCACAAAGTTTACGGTGAAGATATTGCCATCCTGGCAGGTGACGGTTTACTTGCCTATGCTTTTGAGCATGTGGCAATGGAAACGAAAAATGTGCCCTACGATCGCCTTCTGCGCATTGTTGCCATTTTGGGGCGGGCCGTGGGCGCGGCAGGTCTCGTGGGTGGACAGGTCGTAGATCTGGAATCGGAAGGCAAAACCAATGTTTGCTTGGAAACGCTCAACTTCATCCACAATCACAAAACAGCCGCCTTATTAGAAGCCTCCGTGACATCAGGTAGCATTCTGGCAGGCGTGTCTGACGTTGATTTGCAGCACCTTTCTCGCTATGCCAAACACATCGGTCTGGCGTTTCAAATTGTGGATGATATTTTAGACATTACTGCCACACAGGAAGAGCTAGGCAAAACGGCTGGTAAGGACTTACGAGCGCAAAAGGCAACTTATCCTAGCGTTTGGGGCTTAGAAGAGTCCAAACGGCAGGCACAGTCATTAGTGCAGCAGGCGAAAGCAGAACTGGCTGGCTTTGGCGATCGCGCTCAGCCGCTGATTGCGATCGCCGACTTCATCACCGCTCGCACACATTAGATTGAAAGGCTCAAGGATAAAGGCTTAAGGATCAAAAAGTGTGTTAGCCCGTAGCCTGAGCCTTTAGACTTCATCCTTTACTCTCCCCCTCAACGCAAAACATATGCAGGACTTTGGCGACATTATTCATAACCAGGTGCTGCTGGTGGCACTTGTAGCGTGTCTGCTGGCTCAAGCCATGAAGTTAGTGATTGAGTTTGCCAAACATCAAAAAGTCAACCTGCGGGTGCTGGTTGAAACAGGCGGAATGCCCAGCGCGCACTCAGCGTTAGTCGCTGCACTCGCGTCGGGCGTTGGTCAAACGGCTGGTTGGGCAAGCTCACAGTTTGCGATCGCGGTCATTTTTGCGATCATTGTGATGTATGACGCGGCAGGAGTCCGGCAAGCTGCTGGCAAACAAGCCCGCATTTTGAACCAGATTATCGACGAATTTTTTCAGGAAGACCAGCAGTTCAACGAAGACCGCCTTAAAGAACTGCTCGGTCATACACCTGTTCAAGTCATTGCTGGCTCTATTTTAGGAGTCCTGATCTCCTGGATTGCTGAGCTTGCTTACTAGAAGCGTTGAAGGTTAGCCATTACCAGGAAAGTGCTCAATCTGGGCATAGCCGCTAAAGATCAGCTTCTTGCCTTGCGTTTCAAGCCGATTAATGCGCATAGTTATGCCATCAAGGTCGAAGCGATCGAGATCCACCATGTTGTCGAGAATCTCAGCAAACACCATTGTCAGCACGCGCGAAACCCCTCTCAGGTTCTCTGGTACAACGTCTTCGTTAAACTGCGGGTGCTGAAACGAAATCCGACGGCGACGCTCGACAGCTAAAGTAGCGATCAGGCTAATGGGCACAGAGCCATTGGGTAGCTCAGTCTTCGCAAAGATTTTGATCTTGCTATCAGGCAGTAGCTGTAAGTTGATATCCGTAAACGAGACAGGCTCACCGCCTGACAAATTGGTGAGTTCAGGCGTGTCGATGTTGAGTAGCCGCTTTTTAACCAATTCAGCCGTAAATGCCTGGTTGATGCCATCCTCAGTCAGCACGACCTGCGCGATCGCCTGCGTTGGCTGTCTCAAACGGATCTTGCCGCTTAGAACAGAGCCGAAGTCAATAGAAACTGCATCCGTTTCAAAGGACATCTCCTCAACCGAAAAGTCCTTACGGATCACCAGACGGCAGCCATTCATTTTGAAATTGTCAATACTTCCTTGCAGCAGTTTGCTGGAAGGAGAGCAGCGGATCGCTACGTCAACTGACTCACTCTGGGAGAACAGATGACGGATCGATTGGCTGACAACCTTGTTGAGCATACGCTCACCAAAGTCGGTGCCGGTAGGGGGTGCAGTGAAGCCACCAATCATGCGATCTTTGTCCCGAAGGTTGTCTCACTACGTTGTAACAAATTGTGAAGGACTAAGCAATCATTTTTTGCTTGAATGTTGCCGTTCCACCGATCTATAAAATCGTTTAAATGTTGTCAAAGGCATGAGCAGTAGGGTTATACCCTCTTTCTCAGGTAGCCAGAGGCGAATGATTAAAGTTTTCTTGGCATCTGATTTGGAAAGGTTATTTGAACGTACTCGGTTTGAGTGTTCAGAATATGCCGATTAGCACAACAAGCACAACAGTGACCTCACTCTAAAAGATTATTGCTGTTGAATCATGCCATCGCCTCATCATATCGCTATGGAAGGAGGGTTTGAGGTGTAGAAACGGACATCAGGTCGATCGCCCAGTGTTGCAGAAACCCACGTTGACGGTACGCATCACCTTTAACTTAATCGATCCAGCGCTCGACAGTGAAGAATTGGAGGCTAAAACCCAAACTTTACGGCATCAACGGCGCGGATGTGATGCCGTAAAGGTCGATCGCGGTTTAGTCTATCCACTAGCCGAAAACAAAACCCTTGGTGCCTTCCTGTCAGGACTATTCGCCACGAACATCGTATCTGCTTGACGCTTGCTGTCCTGGATGCCTCAAGCTTCTGTTGTGAGCCGATCGCCGATCGCACTGACGCTTTAACTCGACGGTAGAAAAACCATAGTCTCACGCTGTTCTTTTTCCCTCACTTCTGCCTAAACGCATCGGACGACGCGCTGGAGGGTGATTCGGCATAGCGCTTTAGCTCGCGTGCCATACGGCGGATGCCCTGTTGCTCATCTTGACGGATAAAAGGGAAGATGACGCGTGTGAGTAGCCCGGAGAAGTTTTCCTGATGAATGTATTTGGTGCGATCGCGTCCCGTTTCCTGGAGTTGGAACACATGCTCATGCACGAAGCCAGGAATGGAAGACACCCACTTTAAGCAGACTTCTGGTTGCACAAGCGTAATCAGCGGTTGAAATTCTGTCTCTTCATCACCTGGAATGCGTCGTAGTGATAGCGATACCGCCTGCCCCTGATCAAAGCGCTGCTTGGGATCGCAATCATAGAGATAGGTATTCCAGTACAGCCATTGCTCTTTACGCAGCAACGCTTGCCAGACTCTACGCCGGGACGCATAGATTTCAATTTCGGCATAAAGGCTGGGCATGGAGACGAATATTTCACGATGACTACATCAAAGCAGTTGGTGCGACTTGGTACAATTGCGTGTCAGACATTCCTTTAAGCTAATGACGCTTTAGCAAGCTGTGCTTTTTGGCAGTGCATAAAAAGCTGATAGCTGCCTGCTCACTGCTGCCTCCACTCAACTGAAACCCGCTGTAAATCCAAATGCCCATGACTAACCTCACTCCTAATCCTAGTTTTAGCCTGACTATCCGCTTTCAGGTGCCGAATCGACCGGGCATGTTGGCATCGGTGACAAAGGCAGTGTCAAGCTTAGGCGGCAATATGGGGCAGATTGATTTGATTGAGCAGACTCGCCAGTTGTCGCTGCGAGACATTACCATTGATGCTGCCAGCACCGAACATGCCGAAACGATCGTCGCAGCAGTCAAGGCACTCCCCGACATCAAGGTGCTGAATGTGTACGATCGCACCTTTGATTTGCATCGCGGCGGCAAAATCATGGTGCAGAGCCGCCTTCCACTACGGGGACAGGCAGATTTGGCGATGGCATACACACCAGGAGTCGGGCGCATTTGTGTAGCGATCGCCGAAGATCCAGAAAAGGTGCACACTCTGACTATTAAGCAAAATACCGTGGCGATCGTCACCGATGGCAGCGCCGTACTGGGCTTGGGTAATCTTGGACCCGAAGCCGCCATGCCCGTCATGGAAGGTAAAGCGATGCTGTTCAAAGAATTTGGCGGACTGGATGCCTTTCCGATCTGTCTCGCCACGCAGGATACGGATGCGATCGTCGAAACAGTCAAAAACATTGCGCCTGTTTTCGGCGGCATTAACTTAGAAGATATTGCGGCTCCCCGCTGTTTTGAAATTGAAGCCCGGTTGCAGCGTGAACTGGATATTCCTGTTTTTCACGATGACCAGCACGGGACGGCGATCGTCACACTGGCGGCACTTATCAACGCCCTGAAGCTTGTGGGCAAGACGATGGGAGAGGTGCGCATTGTCATCAATGGGGCTGGAGCGGCGGGTGTTGCGATCGCCCGTCTCCTCCGCAAAGCAGGCGCAGAATCGATTGTGATGTGCGACTCCAAGGGCATTCTGTCGCTCGATCGCGCTGACTTGAACGAGCAAAAACAAGCATTTGCCATCGCCAAAGGCGGCAAATTAGCAGACGCGATGAAAGACAGCGATATTTTCCTGGGTGTGAGTGCGCCAGGAGTAGTGACACCGGAAATGGTGCGATCGATGGCAAAAGACCCGATCGTCTTCGCGATGGCAAATCCCATTCCCGAAATTCAGCCTGAACTGGTGACTCAGGATGTCGCCGTCATGGCGACTGGACGCAGCGACTATCCTAACCAGATCAACAACGTGCTGGCGTTTCCCGGTGTCTTCCGAGGTGCCTTAGATTGTCGTGCGTCTACGTTTACCATCAACATGTATCTGGAAGCGGCACAGGCGATCGCCTCGCTGGTGAAACCGTCCGATCTGAACCGCGAGTTTATTGTTCCCTCCGTTTTTGATGAGCGTGTGGCAACGGCTGTTTCGGCGGCTGTGCAGCAGGCAGCACGTCAGGATGGTGTCGCCCGCGCTTAATGCCCACTCTTGCGTATGCTCTTTGCAGCCGTGATGAAGCTGCTGATCACCGATCTATAGCCACAGACATCTGGGTTAGGACGGGGTGCAGGGGTGGAACCCCTGGCTGGGGGCAACGCCCCCACACCCCCTTTGATCCCAATGTCCTAAGCTTCATGGCGACAGCTATACATCGGGTAATTCTGTGTTTGGTAGCAAGAGCGACTGCAACACACTCAATCGGCGTGAGTAGTATGTGTACTGCATACCCGGCGTGTTCGTTACGGCACGCTCTCGCGAGGAGTCGTGGTTCACATGGTCAATACAGCTCGTCGAACGGTTTACCCCAGAGGTTGCACCTTTACGGAAGCGGATTGGGATGCGCTTGCCCCTTTCTGGTATCCGATCGCCTTCAGCAGCGAGGTGAAAGAGCAGCCCCTTTCTGCCACCCTGCTCGATCAGCGGTTGGTCATCTGGCGCACGTCTGCGGGTATTTCCGTTGCCAACGACATTTGCCTGCACCGGGGCATTCCGCTGAGCATGGGTTGGGTGAGTGGCGATCAGCTTATTTGCAAGTACCACGGTTTTCATTACTCGGCAGACGGTCGCTGCGTCGATGTGCCTGCAAATCCTAGTGCCAGCATTCCTGCTAAGCTTTGCCTCAAGACCTATCCCGTCAAAGAAGCTTACGGGTTGGTGTGGACATCGCTGGGCAGCGGTGCGTATCCCCTGCCTGACCTACACGAATGGGATGATCCGGATTATCAGCAAATTCTGCCCGATGCGCTGGATCTCAATGCCGCTGCTGGCAGACAAATGGAAGGCTTTCTTGACGTGGCGCACTTTGCCTGGGTGCATACCAATACCTTTGGCAACCTCAATAATCCGGTCGTGCCGCGCTACGAAGTCGATAAAACGCCGAATGGGATTCGCGCTGAATATCTCAGTACGGTTAGCAACTTTCCCAAAGCCATGCAGGATCTTGCCCCACCTGATTTTGAGTGGCTCCGCATTTTTGAGGTCTTTTTTCCGTTTACCGCACGGCTGACGGTACATTTTCCAGGCGAAGGACGGTTGTGTATTCTCAATGCGGCTTCACCAGTCTCGGCTCGCAAGACGCGCGTGTTCGTGCCGCTGTGCCGCAATTTTGACAAAGACGCACCGCTGGAACCTGTGTACGAGTTCAACTATCAGGTGTTTGCCGAAGATAAGGAAGTCGTCGAAGCGCAGTACCCCGAAGACTTGCCGCTAGAACTCTCTGCCGAATCGCATATTGGCGCAGACAGAACGTCGATCGCCTATCGCAAAGGTCTGGGTGCCCTTGGTCTGGGCAGGAGCTACACGGCTTGAAGCGCCATTAGCAATCGCTTGGCTTGTTGACAGGTGCTCTGTATCGGATGAACGGGGAGCGTTCTCATCAATCATCTGTCATGATCTGTGAAAGGACTCGCACATCATGAGCCAGATGCATGGACACGGATCGAATCATTTTTCAAGCCAAGTGGATTGCGGTCAAAGAAAGTCCTAGAGGGTTTCAGTATTTGGAACGCAGGGGCAAAGATTCGGTTGCCGTTTTTCTGTTACGAAGCAGTGGGAACCCGCAGCAATACGAAGTCTTGATTCGACAGCAGCATCTTTGCCTGGACAATCGGGAAATGGATGGCACATTTAATCTCTTCCCCTGTCCCATTACTGGAGCTTTAGAAGCGGGAGAGTCGCCCGAAGCCGCTGCGGTGCGAGAGACCTATGAGGAAACGGGCTACCGATTGCCAGTACGCGCATTCGGTCAGTACATCGTCGGTACGCAAGTGAATGAGATGTGTTATCTGTACTATGCGGATGTGACCGGAATCGAGCCTGATGTTGCACCACAGGATGGCACGTATATGGAATCGATCGGGCGCAATGAGTGGCATCCCTTTGAATACCTCAAGGATTGTGACTATGCCGCCTGCCAGATTGGCTATGCGAAGCTCCGATCGCGCCTCTTCCAGTAGAATAAGTGGGCATCGATCGCGACGCAATCATTCTCGATCGCAAACTATGCCACACCCCTACGCCGAAAATCGGGACTATTGGATCAAGCAAAGCGAAATGTTGCAGGGCGCGATCGCGCGTATGGCAAACAATTCACTCGAAGTGAAAAAAGTTGGCATCACAGTTTGGGCGGCGATCGTGGGCTTTGGCTTTACCAATCGGAGTACAGCCTTATTTATGTTGGCATTTGTTGCCTTTGCCTTGTTCGGTGTTCTGGATCTTTACTACCTGGATCTAGAGCGCAAGTTTCGCGACAACTTTAATCGACTCACTCGAATGATCAGCGGCTATATCACCAGTGATGATGACGCATGGATTGAGACGGTGAAAGGAAACTTTCTCAAGCCAGATGGCTCCACTACATTCCTAAAGCGCATTCCCAAGACGCTTCAATCTTGGTCAAACTTACCTTATTTGATTACGTTCTTGATCACGATCTTGCTGCTGGTTGTGCCATTGCCAGCATTGCCATCGAAGTAGCGCGATCGCGCGTTTCATGAGCAACTACCTTGTAAAAGCGAGAGAGGCAATAGTGTTAAACGCACGCTTAGCGATAGTAGTTTCATGCCTACTGTTTTATATTTACGGGGATGGCGGCTTCACTTCTACTCCAACGAAGGAAACGAACCCGTTCATATCCATGCCCAGAAAGGTGATAGAGACTGTAAGTACTGGCTGGATGTAGATGCTTATGAAATCCGCGAAGCCTACACTTACAACATGTCAGCACGCGATACTAGAGAAGTCCGTAAGATTATCTTGCAACATTTTGATGACATCGTAGAAGCCTGGGAAACTGCGTTTGGAGCACAGCAATGAGCAAACAGCATGAGGTAGAAAACGTTGATTTTGACGGGGACTGGATGATTCTGGCTGTTGATGGTCAGGTTTACCGTTTGCCTCTAGCGCAGGTTTCCGATCGCTTAGCAAAAGCAAGCGAGACCGATCGCAGAATTTACCGCGTTGCGCCTTCTGGCTATGGTATTCATTGGCCCATGCTGGATGAAGACCTTTCGATTCATGGGCTGTTGAGAATGGCTGCGCTGCAATCACAAGCCTCATAAGATTTACAGCGCATCTTTTGCCAATTCTCCGTTTTTTGAACCCAAGAGCGGAGGGGAAACTCAGCCTTAAGTCAAGTTTACGCTGCGGCAGGTCTGGGAGCGTGCAGACCAATACCGTTGCCTTCGCTGTCTTGCATGATGCCAACAAAACCAAACTCACCAATATCCATTTTGGGCATCAAAAGCTTGCCACCACTGGACTCTACTCGCCCTAATGCCTGTTCCAAATGTTCCACGGTGCCCAGGTTTAAGTAAATCAAGGTGCCTGTCATGGAAGGAGTCAGGCGATCGCTTTTGACGATCGCGCCTCCCACACTGGTCATGTCACCAGGGAAGAAGGCTTGTGGCTCTCCCATAAATTCTGCTTTCTGGATTTCGGCACCCAACACGGCGTTGTAAAAGGTGACTGCACGATCGAAGTCAGCGGCAGGAATTTCAAACCAGTTGATAGCGTTTTGCATACAAATTCCTCGTCAGCGATAGAACTTCTCAAGCTTACTGGAAGGATTTCGATAGGACAAGTGTACCAAAATACATGTCCGCCACTTGCTGCTCGACGTAGCTTCAAAGCTTTGACGAAGATGGGTCTTCGCTTACACTGAAGTTATAAAAAGTCGGTAGATCACACGCTTTGATGTATGCCAGACGTAATTGAGATCCCAATCGAATTGACCCAATTTTCGATCGCTTGCCTTTCCACTCTTCAAGGAGCCTCGTCTAATTGAGACTCTGATTGCGGCAGCGGAATCTGATCGGCTTCTAAAATCACAACCTTTCCCTCCTGCCAAACTGCGATCGATTGCTCTAATCTGCGATGACGCTCAAGCGCTTGTGCAACCGCCTCTCTATACACCCTTAAGAATCGTTTGGCGGCGACTTCTGTTGTCGTCTTCAATCATTTCTCCCCCTGCTGCTTTGGCTCCAGATGCCTTGATCATAAATAGTTGGAGGCTGATTGATCATACCCTCAGCCACAAGCTGACAATCAGGTCGGAGTTATCAAAGATGAACCACTCATCGCACAAAGGAAGGTAGAGGTCGATCAAATTCCTCTGTCCCCGCTCATAACGTCGGCGAATTACCTCTTCTGGAATTGAGTGCCCACCGCTGGCAGCTCGTCGAGCAAGCCGTTCGACTGCCAAATCGGGATTGCAAAGCCAAAAATACAACAAGCTAATTGTGTATCCTTTGCCTTTGCACTGTTGGAGGAATGGGACAAACGATCGAGCTGCTAGAGTCGTTTCAAAGGCAAAATCAGAATCAGAATTTGCAAGCGTTCTTAAACGTTCTAACATCAACCGCCCTGCCTGCATTGCCATCGATTCCGGATTCAAAGGAGATAGTCCTGCTGCAATTGCATCGGCATTAACATATTCTGTTAAGCCCAAAGCTGGCAGAACGGCGAGGGCAGAGGTCGTTTTACCTGAACCATTCGCACCTCCAATGAGATAAAGCAATGGCATAAGGTTTGGATACCAGATAAACCATCAACAGAAAACCCCGAAACTATTCAATGCTACAGTTTACAAGTCTCGACGCGAGAGAAGAGACATCTTCACCGCCCATCCCCCGCCCCATATAGCGCCCATCCGGCAACAAGGGAGATGCCCATTGTGTGCCGAGGTAGCAAAAGTTAATTCGTCATAGGTTTTCCAGTCATTGTTCATGCCTAGAAAGCCTTTCTTCTTCCATCCAACTGCTTCACCAAACTTGACCCAGCTATCCAAGAAGGTTGGGCTACCGCATTCCTGCCAGATTCTTTTCTGCACGCTGAAACCAAATTTGCCGTTGCTGTGCTTTACCCACAGGAGATCAATGGTATGTAAATCAGCAGAGGGAAAGTTTTGCATATCTTCTATTCTTAGCCAACCTTCCTGTTGCCGACCCATGACTTCACACATACGCCTTGCAGTTTCCTGATCTGCTTCTTTCCACTTGCCCACCTGCAACATATCTCGCAAGTGGGTGTAGTTTATGCCTTTTTCAGAAGCAAGTTCGTTGGCGTTTACAGTTTGACCTACCTGGCTCCTTTGCGCATCTTCTCGCTGCTGCCCCAGAACCCATTGCAGTTCTGGTTCCTGCAGCTGTTGCCGTTTGGCTGCTTCAGCTTTCTGTTGCTTCAAGCATTCAGCTTGGCGTTGCCATGCTTTTTCATCTAGCTGCCGCAGATGCTCTCGTTGAAACTGCTCCCGTTCTGTCTGTTGTTCCGCTTCTTTTTTGGCAAGCTCTTGTTGCCTCTGTCGTGCTTGTGCCCGTTGATCTGGTTGTTCTGACAGTTTCTTGGCTCTTAGTTGATCAACCGTTTCCCGAATCCGTTGCGCCACGATCGTGAAAGCATCATCTGGGTTTGCCCAGTTTGTAATCGGTTCAGCATGAGTCGGCAGAACATTCAGTCTACTGAAAGGTACATCTGAGTGATTCCAGTCACAAGGACGCATAATGACGGGAATGACTCGTGCGGTTCCCGCATCATGCCGTGCAATCGCCCGCTTTAGTTCAGTGCCATAGCAATATTTCGAGGCGATAAAGTTTCGACTGACCAGCAGCAGAATAATGTCTGCTGTGTCGAGCTTATTCAGGATGGCTGGCTCCCACTCGGTGCCTGCTTCCAGTTCTAGATCATGCCAGGTGCTAATTCTGCCTGCTTCTCTCAGTGCCGAGAGGTGATCTTCCAGCGTATTCCGCATGTCCAGGTCTTTGCGGGAGTACGAGTAAAAGATCTTGATCGCGTCCTCTGACACAGACTTCTCCTGCAAGGCTTGAATGGCGCTGCATCGATTATAGTCTCCCTCCATCGCCTAAAAGGAATACTCAGTACAATAGCTGTATACCCTGCGGTGATAGAGTATGACGACACTCTTACCAAACCTCCAGCCTACCGAACCCTTCTACCCGTCTGGTGATGGTGAACCTGTGGCAGAAACCTACGACCATTTCTATGTCTTGGCGATCGTCTTAGAAGTGTTGCGTCAGTTTCTTGCCGATCGTCAGGCAACCGTTTTAGGCAATCAGTTTCTCTACTACGCTCAGGGGTTTCCGCGCCTACGGATTGCACCAGACGTAATGGTGATTTTCGATGTAGCTCCTGGTGGGCGAGACAACTACAAAATCTGGGATGAGGGGCAGGTGCCTGCGGTGATCTTTGAGATGACATCAGAGGGCACTCGGCAACAGGATGAGGGCTTTAAGAAAACCCTGTATGAACAGTTAGGCGTACAAGAATATTGGCAGTTTGACCCCAAAGGCGAATGGATACCAGAACAGTTGCGGGGCTATCGCTTACGGGGCGAGGTTTACGAACCCATTACAGATGCTCAGAGTCAGCCCTTACAGTTGCGCCTTGCTGTGGATGGGAAGCTGATTGCCTTTTATCGCTTAGACACGGGGACAAAGTTGTTAATTCCTGACGAATTGGCGACTGCCTTAACCCAACAAACAGCCGCTCGACAGCAGGCTGAAGAACGGGCTGAACGGCTGGCAGCGCGGCTGCGAGAACTGGGAGAAGACCCAAGTACTGTTTGAGTCGTATGCTCAATGCCTGCTGATTCACGATCGCCCCGACCCACGATCGCCGTTACACTAGAGGCGATCGCTCTCTACCTACGATCGCGCACATCCTATGGCAAAACGCAAAAAAGGCAAGCCTGAGTGGATCAAACAAACCCTTGACCTGAAGGACGATCACCGCTGGCAATCTAAGCCTGGTTACAAGGTTTTCGTTGCCGATCGTGGGTCTGTGCGCTTTGATGTACCAGGCGATTGGGTCTTTGAACCGGATGAGAAATCGTTTAAGTTTACCGATCGCAAGCCGCCCAACGATGATTGCCGTCTAGAAATGTCCTTCAGCCGTTTGCCTGACGGTGATTGGGATCTGTTTCCGCTCAAAGCAACCTTGAAAAAGATTGTTGCTGACGATAAACGGAACGCGATCGCAACAAGTGATGTCTTTACCGTCAAGCGGCAAACAGCGCGCATCGTCTGGGCAGAAATCAAATTTATCGATCCAGACGAAAATCGAGAAGCCTTTTCACGCATTTGCATTGGCTTAGGGTCAAACGTGCACTGTTTGATTACCTTTGATTACTGGGCAGACCAAGCCGATCGCCTCACCCCCGTTTGGGATAACGTTCTGGAAACGCTGACGCTGGGCTTGTATATTCGCGATCCTCGCACGGGGTTGGCATTCCCAGATTAGGAGATGTAGCAATGCTCACTCAAATGCGGTGTCCCCTCAAATCAAGCACTCAAGAGTCAGCACGACCAATTCCCTTCTGGCTCCTTGATTCTGATTTCTGCATACATCCTAAGTCGTCCTACCAACCTTGCCCTCCAGCGGTTTTTCCAACACAATACGGATATGACGCTCATTACCGTGCTTGCTGAAGGTCTGTATTGTGAACAAGGGTCTTTCTTTATCGATCCCTGGAAACCTGTAGAGCGTGCGCTGATCACCCATGCCCACTCGGATCACGCCCGTGTCGGTTCACAGCACTACATTGCCACAAAAATCTCTGAGGGCATTTTGCAGAAGCGGTTGGGCGATCGTGCCGACCTGCAAGGAGTCGAGTATGGAGAACGCCTCAAACTCGGCAACACCTGGGTCTCTTTCCATCCAGCCGGACACGTCCTCGGTGCCGCACAAATTCGCGTTGAATGTGGTGATGAGGTGTGGGTTGTCTCCGGTGACTACAAGCGCGGTGATGATCCAACCTGTGAACCGTTTGAAGTCGTTCCCTGCAACACGTTTATTACTGAAGCTACCTTTGGCTTGCCCATTTACCGTTGGGATACAGGAACCGAAACCTGCCGTGAAATCCATCAATGGTGGCAAGGCGATCCTGAGCGTCCCTCGCTCCTATTCTGCTACGCCTTCGGCAAGGCGCAACGGGTATTGAGCGAGCTTTGCAAATTCACCGATAAACCAGTCTATGTGCATGGTGCCGTGCATATGTTGACGGAAATCTACCGACAGGTGGGTGTGGAGATGGTAAAAACAATTCCCGTCTCTGAAATGCCTCGCGGTTACAAATTCACAGGCGATTTGGTGCTGGCTCCACCGTCGGCGCATCGATCGACCTGGATGAAACGCTTTCCCCATCCCCAAACTGGTTTTGCATCAGGCTGGATGGCAGTGCGAGGTGCCCGACGGCGACGTGGCTATGAACGAGGCTTTGTCCTCTCTGATCATGCGGATTGGCAGGGATTGATTCAAACGGTACGGCAAACTCAGGCAGCAACCATCTACGTCACTCATGGACAAACGGAGGTTGTATCACGCTATCTTCGTGAGACGGATGGATTGAATGCCTTACCCCTGAAGACTTTGTTTGAGGGCGAAGGGGATATTGAATGAAACGGTTCACCCAGCTTTTTCAACAGGTGGATGCCACAACGTCTACCAATGAGAAAGTCAAAGCCTTGCAACAGTATTTTCGGGAGGAAGAACCCGCCAATGCAGTTTGGGCACTGTATTTACTGCTCAGCAAAACGCGCAGACGGTTGATTACATCCAGAGTCTTGCGCGATGTCTTCCTCCAAATTTCAGACATTCCCGAATGGTTGTTTGAAGACTGTTATGCTCAGGTGGGCGATACGGCTGAGGCGATCGCGCTGCTGCTACGAGACACGCCCTTCGAGGCACAAACCGCGTCACCCATTCCACTTCATGTGTGGATGGAAACTATCATTCCCACCGTCAAAACGATGGCTTCGGATGAAGCACTGCGAGATTTGATTGTTTCCTGGTGGTCGTCCCTGGCTGAGTTTGAAGTGTTTATCTTAAATAAAGTCTTGACAGGAGCCTTTCGAGTGGGTGTCTCGGAAAAGCTGGTCATCAAGGCGCTGGCAGCAGCATTCAATGTGTCTGAAGCGGTTCTCGCTCATCGACTGATGGGAGATTTTTCACCTACCGTTGAGTTCTATGTTGCACTCATTGCAGCAGAAAGTGAAACCGATGGAACCCGGATTTCGACGGGACCCTATCCCTTTTTCCTGGCATCGTCGTTTGAGGATGCTCGGTTGCAAGATGCAGAGCTATCCAGTTGGCAAGCAGAGTGGAAATGGGATGGCATTCGTGCCCAAATCATTCATCGTCCTGATCAATTCGCCATCTGGTCGCGTGGAGAAGATCTCATCACACACCAATTTCCAGAGTTTGCGGCTCCCTTTCAGCAATTGCCCGAAGGCGTGGTGCTGGATGGTGAAATTCTCTGTTGGGATGGCGATCGTCCCCAAAACTTCAGCTATCTTCAAAAACGCCTGGGACGCAAGCGCGTGACGCAAAAGATCATTGATGAAAATCCTGCACATTTCATTGCCTATGACTTGTTAGAAGAGAACGGGCAGGACTTGCGATCGCACCCCTTGAGCGATCGTCGCAAACGCTTAATCGAATTACTCGCAACCGTTGACCCACAATGGTTGAGTCTATCCGAAGCAATATCATTTCAGTCGCTTGATGAACTGAGGCAACTGCGCGATCGAGCACGCGAACAGGGCGCGGAAGGATTGATTGTGAAAGCGATCGATAGTCCCTATTTAGTCGGGCGCAAACGCGGCTACTGGTGGAAATATAAACTTGAACCTATGACGTTAGATGCTGTGCTCATTTATGCTCAAGCAGGCACAGGCAAACGCGCCAATCTCTTCACCGACTACACCTTTGCCTTATGGAATGGCGATGAATTAACGCCGTTTGCCAAAGCCTATTCTGGGTTAGACAACAAAGAAATTGATGAACTCGATAAATGGATTCGCCGTCACACAGTAGAAAAGTTTGGACCTGTGCGATCGGTCGAACCTACTCACGTCTTTGAAATCGGCTTTGAAGGCATTGCCCAATCCAAGCGTCACAAATCCGGCATTTCCGTCCGCTTCCCTAGAATTCTCCGCTGGCGCAAAGACAAACCTGTCAAAGAAGCCGATACGATTCAAGCGGCATTCAAGTTGCTGGAGGCACAGAATAAATCTGTCTAGCCTTTTGTTTCCATACTGGTCATCGCTACCGCTCAGCAACGATAGGCTTCAGAGCTTTGTTCAGAGCGAATGAGCGATACAATAAAGAGGCTCTAGAAGTGCTAATTTTCCTATGGTTAACCGACTAGAAATCGAGGCTGCGATTAAACAATTGCCAAAGAATGACATTCGCCAACTTGCGGCATGGCTTCAGGATTATTTGGATGAGGTGTGGGATCAGCAAATAGAAACTGATTTGGCATCGGGGAAACTACAAGAGTTCATTGCTAACGCAGAAGTAGATATAGCTGCTCATAAAGTCAAAGATTTAGATGAAGTCCTTCGCAACGGCTAATTTCTGGCAAGCTTATGCAGAGCTACCTCCCGCCATCAAGAAGCAAGCGCAAAAAGCATATCAGCTCTGGCAAGAAAACTTACAACATCCCTCTCTCCATTTTAAGAAGGTGGGCAAAAACCTTTGGTCTGTGCGGGTGAGTGGTGGCTATCGGGCATTGGCTCTAAAAAAAGGCGATGATTACTATTGGATCTGGATTGGTACTCACAATCGCTCTGAAGCGTTGCTGAAATGATACTGGAAGCTTGCAATGTGACCAATCGCTGCTTAGAACCCATCATTGCCTGGTTCGTAAAGCAGGGCTGGCAACCGTTAGAGTTTCAAATGGAAACCTGGCAGGCATATCTGGCAGGGCAAAGCGGTATGATTCAGGTGCCAACAGGGTCTGGCAAAACCTACGCGGCTGTGATGGGAGCGATCGCCAACCTGCTGGAAACCCCTGGCATTGGACTGCAACTGCTTTACATTACGCCGTTACGAGCGCTTTCACGGGATATCGAGCAGGCAATTCAACGACCGATCGAGGAAACGGGGTGGTCTCTGCGAGTAGAATCGCGCACAGGAGATACCAGTTCCTCTAAGAAAGCACGGCAACTCAAAAACATGCCGGACATTCTCATCACGACACCCGAATCGCTGGCGTTGATGCTTTCATATAAGGATGCAGCGGCGCGGTTTAAGTCCTTACAAGCAGTGATTTTAGATGAATGGCACGAATTGCTGAGTTCCAAACGCGGCACGCAAACAGAGCTGTGTTTATCCCATTTGCGATCGCTCCAGCCCAACCTGCAAACATGGGCAATTTCGGCAACGCTGGGCAATGTGGAAGAAGCGGCACAAGTGGCGATCGGGCTGGGTCAAAAACCCATCATTGTGCGATCGCGCCTGAATCGTCAAACCATCATCAAAAGCGTTTTGCCCACATCGGTTGATACCTTTCCCTGGGCTGGGCATCTGGGTTTGAGGATGTACGAAGAATTGGTCGAGGCGTTGGACATCAATACATCCACGCTCATTTTCACCAACACGCGCGCTCAAGCCGAACGATGGTATCAGGCACTGACGTTTGCGATGCCGGATGATGTCGATCGCATCGCGCTCCATCACGGTTCTATTTCTGTAACAGAACGGGAAGCGATTGAAGCTGGCGTGAAAGCAGGCAACATTAAATGGGTGGTGTGTACCTCATCGCTCGATCTAGGTGTGGATTTCCAACCTGTTGAACAAGTGGTGCAAATTGGTAGTGCCAAAAATCTGGCTCGACTGTTGCAACGTGCGGGACGATCGGCACATGTTCCTGAAGGCACCGCCGAAGTTTTGTTTCTGCCCACGAATGCGCTGGAATTGCTCGAAATTTCTGCCTTTCGCAATGGGTTAAAAGCGGGCGACATTGAAGCACGACGATCGCTCCACAAGCCTTACGATGTGCTGATTCAACACTTAGTCACGCTTGCATGTGGTGATGGTTTTACGGTGACAGACACGCTCAATGAGATTCGGAAAACGGTTTCCTACGCTGATCTAACAGATGAAGAATTTGTTTGGATACTGGAATTTATCGTTCAAGGTGGCAAATGTTTAAGTGCCTATCCTAATTATAAGAAAGTGGTTTTGGAGGGCGATCGGTACGTGACTGCCAGTCCCCAAATTACTCGGATGCATCGCATGGGTGTTGGTACGATCACTTCTAATCAAGCGGTGCGGGTGCGCTACATGAATCAGAAGGATATTGGTACGGTTGAAGAAGGATTTGCGTCCAAACTTAAAAAAGGAGATGTGTTTTTCTTTGCGGGTAAACAGCTTGAATTTTTTATGATAAAAGATATGACGGTTTATGTAAAAGGAACCAAGAAAACATCAACTGTTACCCCAATTTGGACAGGTGGAAATCTAACCATTTCAGATTCCTTAAGCACGCATTTAAGGCGCGAAATTAATGCCGTCAAACAGAAGGAACCGCTGGATCGTGAGTTGGAGTGTATTGCACCGATTCTGTCAGCACAAGCGCGAGTGTCCTACCTGCCTTCTCCTGACGAACTGCTGATTGAAGTTTGCAAAACGCGCGAAGGTCAACATTTATATGTCTTTCCTTTTGAAGGTCGCTTCGTGCATGAGGGGTTAGGTTTTTTGTGGGGTTACCGCTTTGCTAATCAACAAAAGACAACCTTAACAGTTTCAGTGAATGATTATGGGTTTGAAATCTTAGCGCCTGCTGGCTACCCATTCAAAGACTTGTTCTCAGAACAGTTTTTTCAAGCCGAGGCGCTACAAGAAGAATTAAAAGCTAGTATTAATCTTTCAGAATTGACCAGTCGCAAATTTCGAGGCATTGCTCAAGTAGCAGGGTTGGTCTTTCAAGGCTATCCGTCTGCCAAGAAAACGTCGAATCAGCTACAGGTGAGTTCCTCCCTTATTTACGATGTTTTTTCAAAATATGAACCCGATAATCTCTTGCTAAAACAGGCAGAGCAGGAAGTGCTAAGTCAACAGTTAGAAGCTCAACGACTCGCCAAAACGCTCGATCGCTTGCGTACTTTAACCATCGTCTGGCGCGAAACTAAACGACCGTCGCCCTTTGCTTTCCCCTTACTCATTGAGCGACTAAGTTCCCGCTTATCCAATGAGGGTTTATTAGACCGCATTGAGCGTTTGAAGAAGCAGTGGGAAAAGAAATGACGCAACTTTCTCTTTCGGGAACCGAGCTACAGCTATTACCAGAAAAAGCGCTTTATCTTGAAAGCCTGCAAAGCTTGCTGGTTGCAGATGTGCATTTGGGCAAGTCTGAAACCTTTCAAGCCGCAGGGATTCCCATCTCTAATCAGGTGAATCAAGATTCGCTCGATCGCCTGCAAACTCTGTGCCTCAAACTCAAACCAACGTCTCTCATTGTTTTGGGAGATTTATTTCATTCCCGCTTCTCGCTGGTTACAGAAGTTGTGGATGGTTGGACACGGTTTCTGAATGCTGTGCCGATCGACGTCAAGCTGATTATTGGCAATCACGATCGCGCCTTAGCAAATCGCTTGAGCGCACTTTCCATTCATTGTTCTACTGATTTGCAGATCGATCGCCTGCTGCTCAGCCATGAACCCAGTCCCCAGCCTAAGACACTCAATATTTGTGGTCACATCCATCCCTGTGTGCGGATCAGAACAAAGTTAGACAACTTGCGTTTACCCTGTTTTTATCTGGATCAGACGCAAAATATGCTCGTTCTGCCATCCTTTGGTGCTTTTACAGGTGGTTATGAAGTAAAGCTGAAAAAAGGTGCGATTGCTTATGCGATCGCTGAAGATTCAATCATTGCACTAAAAGGTTAGCTTAAGCTCTTTTCTAGAGAAACACGTTGAAAGAGAACGGCTCCAACAATCTTTTGGGCACCCTCTTAACGTGGTCGGAGCAATGGATTTTGGTTTTGAGCTGCTGAAATGACGGTTTGCTCAATTCTCTTTAGTCTTGTTTCTGCACGTTTTGCGCTATCAATCCAAAACAAAAGGACTTTCTTGGATGAAGTGCTAAATACCTCAAAGTTGCGCTTGGCTGCTTCATTTGCTGCTAACGCTTGCTTTAAATCTGTTGGTATGATCAGAGCTTCGATCGCATCTAACGCATTCCAGGAGCCATTTTGCTTGGCAATGGCAATTTTTTCTAACCCGATCGCCGTCATTAACTCTTGCGCGACCAATGCTTCAATGTATTGCTTGTTAAGTTTCGACCACACACTGGTTGGCTTTCGGGGTGTGAAAATTTGCTTATACCGATGTTGATCTAACGATTTGACCTTGCTATCAATCCAGCCAAAGCACAAGGCTTCTTTGACCGCTTCACCATATTGCACACTTGGCTGACCGCTGTTGACTTTGTAGTAAATTAACCAGATGCCAGACGACGTGCGATGATTGACTGCCAGCCACGATCGCCATGCGTTGCGATCGCGCGCATAGATACTGTCTAGTTGGTCGTCAAATTTTGACATCACACAAAGCAGATTAAGTACGGGCTTTACGGAGCGACTGTAGCTGATCTTCGAGCTTCAGTGTACTTCCTGAAATGACTCTTTGAGCCTCATGGTTTTGGAGTCTCTACGTGCGAGTGAGGCGAATCGAAATGCGTTTCAGCCCAAACTACAATAGGGCTTCAGTGCAGAAAATGCAGTACGTTATCTGGTGCTCAAGACGCTTTATATCCTATGGAACCGTTTATTTTGCATGAACCGCAAGGGCAAGCAGTGCCGATCGTTGCCAATCTTCCCCATAGCGGCATGGTTGTTCCAGCGGCGATCGCGGCGCAATTTACGCCCGCCCATCTTCAAGCCTTGCCCAATACCGATTGGCATCTTGACCAACTCTATCGATCGCTGCCTGCTTTGGGCATTACCGTCCTGCAAGCGACCCACAGCCGCTATGTTGTGGATCTCAATCGTCAGCTACAAGACCCCATTTTTGGCAATTTTTGGGCAGCGGTGATTCCAGCGCAAACGGCGTTTGGCAAACCCATTTATGCCACCACTCCGAGTGCAGAACAGCTACAGGAGCGCATTGAAACAGTTTACTTGCCATACCATCAGAAACTGACTGAACTTCTTGAAGCAAAAATCGCTGCTTTCGGTAAGGTATATCTACTAGATCTCCATAGTTTCTTTGGACCGCTTACGGAAGCTGTTTGTTTGGGCGATCGCAACGGCAAGACCTGTTCGGAGTTCTTGATCGCCTCAGTCGAAAAACAGTTTAGCCGTCACTATCCGGTCGTGAGAAATAAAGTCTTTAATGGTGGCTATATTACGGGTCACTATGGTCAGATGGCAGGGGTCGAAGCGTTGCAAATTGAAGTTCGCTATCACACGTATCTTAATGAGAATGAGCTTGAGCGATCGCACCCACCGTCCTGGAACGTGCTTAAATTTGATACCGCAAAACAAACCATTGATGCTATTTTTGCCGCCATTGTTCAGGATCTCAGCGGTAGCGCGATCGCGTTACAGTAATTGTTGGCTTGCCAACTCAAACCCAAACCTCTCCTGGAACTATGCCTGAACCCCGCACGACCGCTTACGGCTCCTGGAAATCTCCTATTACGTCTGATCTCATTGTTGCTGGCACGATCGGGCTGGGTGGCGTGCGACTGGATGAGGATGATGTGTACTGGACAGAGCTACGTCCTACCGAAGCGGGGCGTAATGTGGTGGTACGGCGTACTCCAGACGGGCAAACAACCGACGTGACACCCGCCCCCTTTAATGTGCGGACACGAGTGCATGAATATGGGGGCGGCTCTTATCTGGTGCATCAAGGGACGCTCTATTTCTCTAATTTTGCCGATCAGCGCTTGTACCAACAGGCGTTGGGTGCTGAACCGATCGCCCTCACACCGGAAGTCGCCTTTCGCTATGCAGACAGCGTGATGGATGCTCAACGACAGCGCTTGCTTTGCGTGCGGGAAGACCATACGGGCGAGGGCGAAGCAGTCAATACGATCGCCAGCGTCAGTTTAAATGGACACTCTGACCAGCAGATTCTTGTTTCTGGCAGCGACTTTTACTCTTCGCCGCGCCTCAGCCCCGATGGTATGCATGTGGCATGGATCAATTGGAATCATCCCAACATGCCTTGGGACAGCACCGAACTTTGGATGGCTGCGATCGCTGCTGATGGATCGCTAGAAACCCCACAGAAAATTGCCGGTGGTGTGGATGAATCTGTCCTAGAGCCGCAGTGGTCACCGGATGGCGTGCTGTATTTTGTGAGCGATCGTTCTGGTTGGTGGAACCTCTACCGTTGGCAGGGTGACATTGAGCCGCTCTGCCCGATGGCAGCGGAATTTGGGTCGCCGCATTGGGTGTTTGGCATTTCAAACTATGCGTTTGAGTCTGCCGATCGCCTCATCTGCGCCTACAGCAAAGAAGGCATGTCCTACCTCGCGAGTTTGGACATCCAGTCAAAGGCATTGACCATTCTGGAAACGCCCTACACCGAGATTGGCGGCATCCACGTAGCACCGGGGCGAGTGCTGTTTAACGCAGGCTCAGCAACGGAACCCGGCGTGATTGCTCAGCTTGCTTTGACGACTAACCAAATTGAAGTTCTGCGCCGCTCCAGCAGTTTGTCGATCGACCCAGGCTACTTATCTGTACCGCAGTCGATCGCCTTTCCCACCGAACGTGGTCTGACCGCTTACGGCTTCTTCTACCCGCCTAAAAATCAGGATTACGTGGCTCCCACAGATGAACGTCCGCCCCTGCTAGTGAAAAGTCACGGTGGACCAACCGGGTCAACCTCGACCGTGTTTAACCTCAAGATTCAATACTGGACAAGTCGTGGCTTTGCGGTGCTGGATGTTAACTATGGCGGCAGTACAGGCTACGGACGCGAGTACCGCGAGCGCTTGAAGGGGCAATGGGGCATTGTGGATGTGGATGACTGCGCCAATGGTGCCAACTATCTGGCAGAGTCGGGATTAGTCGATGGCGATCGCCTGGTGATTGACGGTGGCAGCGCGGGTGGCTATACGACGCTAGCTGCACTCACCTTCCGCAAGGTATTCAAAGCCGGAGCCAGCTTCTACGGCGTGAGCGATCTGGCAGCCTTGGCACAAGATACGCACAAGTTTGAAGCCCGTTATCTGGATGGGTTGATTGGTCCCTACCCCGAAGCAGAGGCGCTCTACCGGGAGCGATCGCCCATCTACGCGACCGATCGTCTCTCCTGTCCGGTGATTTTCTTTCAGGGCGATGAGGACAAAATTGTGCCGCCTAACCAGGCAGAAATGATGGTAAACGCCCTCCGTGCCAAAAAACTTCCCGTTGCATACGTGCTGTTTGCAGGCGAGCAGCACGGGTTTCGCCAAGCCGCAAACATCAAGCGCACGCTCGATGGTGAATTTTACTTCTACGCGAAAGTGTTTGGCTTTGCGATGGCGGACGAGGTAGAACCTGTGGCGATCGACAATCTCTAGGTGTAGAGCATTAGCCCTGCTGCGAAAAACACCAAAATGAGAAAGCAACCGGCAGTTTGAGAAAGCAAAAAGCCATTTGCTGGTTGACTGCTCAACGTTTCGCTGAGACGTAGTGACACATGGAAAAGTCAGCCGGCGTGAGAGGCGAGCACTTCTCTGAGGTGTCGTCGCCGCATTCAGTTGTCTGATGTTAAGCGGTAGTAGGGACGATCGCGCTCCTGAAGTTGGCGCTTAACTGAGAAAGAAGCTTCTAATGAGCGATCGCACAGTGAAACTAGGTCTTTGAGGTGAAAGATTGGTGGTGGGCAACCTACAGTGAGTCTAAAATTGGGAGAATAGTAGGCTTTGGGCGAGGCAGTTAGCAGTTGAGTACAGCCGAAGAGTTAGAGAAACTGAAGGAACCTGGTAAGTTTGAGCTTCTTGCAACAGCAGTGCTGTGTAAGGCAGAAAGAAACTACCGAGGTATCTTGCACTCTGGCTTAAATGCTCAAAGTCAGCCAATAAAATCTCCTGTCGATGGGTTTTGTCGGGTTTCTGATAGTTATCCTCCACACTTTATCCTGGTAGAACATACTGTAGAAGTCACGCTGGAAAAGAAATGGCTATTCGACCATAGAACAGTGAAACCTGCTGTAAAAGCCAGAAAAAAACGGCTTTCAGAAAGTGATGATGGTGATCTTTTGAAAGCTGGACGACTTGCCCAGCAAATTAAAGCTGAGTTACCAGACGCAAAATTTACTGTCGTTTTGACTACTAACCAAGGATTGAAGCCAGACTTCTGCTTAAAAGTTGAGAAGAAAGCCGAAGAGTTAGGAGTTTCGGTTGATTTTTGGGATCGATCGCGAATCGCCAGGTTTCTAGATGCGGAGCCTGAAGGTCAGTGGTTGCGTAAAGAGTATTTAGGTCTGGACGCTGAGATACTCTCAGAACCCTTGCTACGTGACCTTTGCTGCAAAAGCCTGAATGAATACCAGAAGCAGTTTTTGACCAGCCCAGATCGATGGGTTTCTCGACAAATCGACCAAAAAGCTGAAGCAGCAATAGAAAATCAAAGCTGTTCAATTCATCTGCTGGTTGGCAATTCCGGTTCTGGGAAGAGTGCAGCAGCTTATCAGGCTGGAAAGAAGTATTTGGAGGCAGGTGGTTATAGTTTGTGGTTATCTGAGAATACGCTGACGGTTAGTGATTCGCTCACAAGCGCTTTAGATAAAGCATTGCATGACTTATGCCCAAGCCTGATGCCGGATGCAGGAGAAACAGCCCTACGATTGCTGAAAGGCAGGAAAAGGATATTGCTGATAGGTGATGATGTCAATCGAACCAGTAGCCCAGCAGCTTTATTACAAAAGTTGGTTAATTGGTCAAAGCCTCTTTCGTCTAGTGACTCTGATGCTAAAGCTGCTCCTTCAAAACATTTGTTAATGTGTCCAGCTTGGTCGGATATTGTTCGATCTGTAACTCCAGATGTCGATAAAACTCCCTGGATAAGCAGTATTTTTGTCGGAACGATGACTCTTGAAGAGGGATTAGAGGCAGTTCAAGACGCTGTGTCGTCTGTTGATCTTGAGTTGACAAATTTAGAAGCAAGCATATTAGCAGAGAAATTAGGCAATGATCCAGTTCTCATAGGTTTCTTCGCTTCTTTGGTAACAGATGTTCAGCCTAATGAGTTAAACCAGCTTGCTGAAAATGTAGTCGATTCTTTTATTAACCGAGCGATTGAAGATGTATCGCGGACAGGAGCTTTACTTTCTGGTGAGTATCGTTCAGCTTTACTCAGCTTAACGACCCAAATGTTGCAAAGGCGCAAGTTTAATCCACTTCTGACCGAAATAAAAGCTTGGTTTGGCAATACATCTGAGGAGTGGTCAGCACTGCGAGACTTGACGAAGCATGGAAAACTTTGTCGCGATGAAGAGAACAGGTTGATTTTTAGGCACGATCACCTCCGAGAAGCTCTGTTGATTGAGAGCATGGGGCAACTGCTAAACGATGCTACCGAGCCTCTCGATATTTTCTGGGAGCCGTATTATGCAGAGATTATTGGTCAAGCGATCGTGCAATATCCCCAGAGCGAAGAATTTTTGGAAGAACTGTGCGATCGAATTCCTTTAGCATTGATAGAAGCAATGCGCTATATTAATCCTTTTTCTGATGATCATCATCAGAAAATAATCCATCGAATTCAAAAATGGATAAACGCTAATACAGAATCAAACAATATACCTCGATCAATGCTGAGCGCAATTTCTGTCAAGCTAGTTGAGATAGATTCTCCATTTGTACTAGAAATTACCAAATTGCTTTCTGAAGAGCGCCTCACTCTATTAGCTCGGCTTAGAAACGGTTGCGCTATAAGTGGAATCAAACTGTGTATACATCAAAATAGGCGATTTTTCGCTCCTTGCAGCGACAGTTTACGCGATCAGGTTTTAGAACATGTGAAACATCGGTATAAAGAAAAAATTTCTATAGAAATTAAGCAAGTAATGACATCTACTGAATCCACCGACGAAATTAGAGCAGGTGCTTTGACACTTATTGGTTTTCTAGGTCTTTCTAATTTTGAAGAGGAAATAGCTATATGTTGGCAATGCTTAGAGGACAGAAAAATAATTATTTCTATGGCTCTTTGGGCTGCCATAAAGTGTTCTGGCTTAAGTTCTTTACAGACTTTGGATAATCTGTTTATCTACTGGAGCAAGTTATCTAGTGATCAAGACAAAGATAGCATTTCGCAGCAGAATTGGTTCATAGCTCGATTAAGTGGAGCATTGGGAGAAAAACTTGAAGCTCATATCATTTCACATTTAATTCAACAGGCTAAAAAGCATGAAAATCTAAAGATATACATCATGCGAATTCTGGATATGGTTGACACTCCGGATGCTGTTGAATTTGTTGTGAACAGCATGACTGAGATTCAACAAAGTCTACCCGAATTAAATCAAGTCTTTACGTATGGAATAAGACTACAAGATATTTGGGGAGAATCTTCCCAAGAAAAAAAGCAATTATCACAGAAATCTCTCGAAAAGCTACAATCCATTTGGGAAAATTCAGAAAATGATAATTGCTTAAAATACAATGCATTTTTTCTTTGGTTACTCTGCGCTACGACGAAGCATCTTAAGAATCTGCAGAGGGTTTCACATGATTCAACTCTCTTCAAACAAGCAATTTACAAACGACTAGAGTTAGGAGATTTTAGTGCTGTCCAAAAACTGGTTTATGTCCTGTCATGTGAACCTGTAGCCGATTCATCTATCTACTGGTATTGGTTTGCTAAGCTCCACCATGTTTGGTGCCCAGAACTAATGGATGTGATAGATCAATACATTAATGCAGTTAAATATGATTTTCCACAGGATTTTGCGGAGGTCAGTATATACCAATTGTCAGAAAAACAATTGAATACTCATGATTATATCGCTGATTTGCTTTTGAGAATACCTAAGAAAGATGCGGAGACTCTTTTAATTAAATATTGGAATTACTTTAAATATACTTTTTTATATGTAGATGCAGCGCTAATGATTGGCACTCCAAAATGTTTGGCGATTATTAGAGATAGTATTGTTAACCGTCCTCCTAGTGTGGGTGTGCTGAGTCATATTGGGTCTTACAGTATCCATGCTGAGTTCAGTGACAGAATTAATAGATCATATTTAAATCGGCTACTAACATATTTGAAATATTTAGAAAAAGATGAGTTGGAAATAATTGCTATTATATGCCAGCGGCTTAGTATACCTGATTGGGGAAGGAAACATCTTATTAAATATATGACATTACAAAGTCAAGAAAGATTTTATCCTTCTGACGAGACTCTTATCCAAAATCTAGATAATCTTTCCCAAAAAAACAATCTTGAACTTCGAGTAAGTTATTGGCTAGGAGACCTTCATGGAAAGCAGATTCCAAAACGTCAAATACTGGACGTTATAGATAAGCTGTTAGATTTTACAATGACTTTAGAGAGATTTAAAGCTGTTGCTTTGTGCATCGGAACTATAGGAACTCGCTCTGATAATTCCTTAGCTATTCTAGATAAGTTTGAGATAGATAATTTGTCAGATGAGATTTCAAACATCAAAGCAAGTACACAGTTTGATGTTTATAGACGAACTTTAGATTAGTAGTTGAGAAGTCAGGAACTTAGATAAATTGGGAGTTGACCTATTATGATTACCCAGCTTGAGAAGAAGCATTACACCCTCGAAGAATACTTTGAACTTGAACTTGCATCTGAGACTCGCAGTGAATATCGCAATGGAGAAATTGTTTCGATGACTGGAGGAACGCCTGACCATAATGATATTGCTGGCAACCTCCACGTGCTTTTGAAGCTTGCGCTCAAAGGGAGAAACTATCGAACGTTTTATACCGATCAACGACTTTGGATTCCCGATCGAACGCTTGCCACATATCCCGATGTGATGGTTGTAGATAAACCTCTACAACTGCAAGCTGAACGCACCGATACTGTCATCAATCCGTGCTTTATCGCTGAAGTCTTATCTCGATCGACGCAAGACTACGATCGCGGCGATAAGTTTGTTGCTTACCGAACGATTGAGAGCTTTAGAGAATATCTCCTCATCGATCAGTACAGGGTTCACGTAGAGCATTATGTTAAAACTGCTGCCCATCAATGGCTCCTCTCTGAGTACAACGATCCCACCGTCACCTTATCGTTTAACGCCTTTGAATTTCAAATCCAAATTGCCGATCTCTACGAAAACATTGAGTTTGGAACTCCCTAATTAAAGAGCTTCAAAATTATATCATCCAGCTCCAAAGCAAAGTTCCGCCTTTGTAACCGAGCACATAGCAATCTCTTGAATCGGCAATGCTTTAAACCGCTGATATTTCTTTTGTGCTGCGCGTGCGATCGCTCACGCCTTGATCTCCCAATCCTCAACTTGCAATCCTTCGACTCGCTCAAACTCTCGCGTATTATGGGTTACTAGGGTTAGGTTATTTGACAGAGCGATCGCAGCAATTTGCAAATTATAGGCACCAATTGGTGTTCCTACATTGGCAAGAAGCGCACGAACTTGACCACAGATGAGCGCCGCCTCGTCTCCAAAAGGAAGCGAAACAAAACGCCCTAGGAAATTTTGCTAACGTCCTAATGTTCTCGTGGGGTTGTTACTTCGCATTGCACCGTAAAACAACTCAGCTTTAACTATTGAACATACAGCGATCTCTTCAGACGAAGTAGAGAGCAGGCGATCGCGCACTAAGTTTGAGCGACCATTCAGATACATTACACAAACGTTGGTGTTTAACAGATAACGCATTCCTAGTCAAACGCTCCAGCCAGTTCATCATCCAGTGCCTCTGAAATTCCACGATCATCAACGTTGATGGGGTCATCTGCACAGATGCCATAAAGAGCTTCCAAAGATAGTTCAACAGTTGTTAGCGAGTGAAGAGGTCGATAAATTACCATCACTTCTACGTCTCGATCTGTCAATCCAACAGGAATATCGAGATGTAGGATATAGCGGTTTTCATAATTATGAGGAGCAATAGCAGCAATGAGCAAACCAGTTTCGGATATCGGTTTCAGACACATCAGCAAAGGCTTTGTCGATGGCCTCACTTAAGGCTTGATACGTTCGTGCT
>Ga0209181_10000543_pt1 | contig 69941 bp, 60 predicted proteins | sample MAT05_FD_187208 | JGI IMG/M metagenome (GOLD analysis project Ga0209181, IMG submission 187208) | Freshwater microbial communities from Lake Fryxell liftoff mats and glacier meltwater in Antarctica - MAT-05 (SPAdes) (version 2) | ecosystem: Environmental > Aquatic > Freshwater > Ice > Liftoff... | reverse complement strand
GAAAAGCAGCGGTGAGCGAAAATCGCGGTAGGGAAGCCGCGCCGCGGGTTCCGCGGCGGCGAGGGACGTGGGAACCCGCGGCGCGGCTTCCCTACCGATCGGAGCCTCCAAAAAACAAAAAAGCCGGCAGCGAGCTGCCGGCTTTTTGGAAAAAAACTGCTGCGAGACTTGGCTCAGTATTCGACTTCCACGCCCATCTGGCGGGCGGTGCCGGCGATGATCTTGATCGCGGCGGCTTCGTCGCGGGCGTTGAGGTCCTTCATCTTGCGGGCCGCGATTTCGCTGATCTGCTTTTTGGTCAGCTTGCCGACCTTGATCTTGTTCGGCTCCTTGGAACCGGCGGCGATGTTGAGCGCCTTCTTGATCAGCGCCGAGGACGGCGGCTGCTTGGTGATGAAGGTGAAGCTCTTGTCTTTGTAGACGGTGATGACGACCGGCAGGATGTCGCCGGCCTGCTTCTGCGTGGCGGCGTTGAACTCCTTGCAGAAGGCCATGATGTTGACGCCTTGCTGACCGAGGGCGGGGCCGACGGGAGGGGCGGGATTGGCCTGACCAGCAGGGATCTGAAGTTTGATTTGACCGACGATTTCTTTAGCCATTTTGCGGAGAAGTTGATTATTGAGAGTTGATTGTTGAGAGGCGGTAAAAGTGGAAAACGATCGCTGATTGGTTCGGCGAGTTGCGAAGTTTCGAGGCGCGCCTCTCAACTCTCAACTCTCATCCATCAACTTCTCTCCACCTGCCAGTATTCGAGGTCGACGAGCGTGTTGCGGCCGAAGATGGAGACGCTGACGCGGAGTTTGCCGCGCTCGGGATCGATTTCCTCGACCGTGCCGCTCTGGTTTTGGAATGGACCGTCGGCGACTTTGACCACCTCGCCGGGGCTGAATTCGATCTTGGGTTTGACCTTGTCTTCGCCGCCGCGGAGCTGGGCGATCATGCCGTCCACCTCGGACTGGCGCATGGGAATCGGGCGATCCTTCGTGCCGGCGAAACCAATCACGCCGGTGGTCTCGCGGATGAAGTACCACGTCTTGTCCACGAGCTGCTTGTTCTCATCGATCAGATACATGTTCACGATGATGTAACCGGGGAAAAACTTGCGCGTCGTCTCGGTCTTTTTGCCGCGCTTGATCTCCGAGACACGCTCGGTCGGGAGCACGATTTCGTAGACGAAGTCGCTCATCTCCTCGGTCTTCACGCGCTTGGTCAGGTTGTCGTAAACCTTGTTTTCCTGGCCGGCGAGGACGTGGACCACGAACCACTGCTTGCGCTTTTCTTCTTCAGTCATGGGTGGGGAAAATGAGTGGCCGCTTATTGGACCGGAGTCGGGGCCTTAAAAAGGTAGCTGATGATCAGATTCATGATGAAGTCCCAGCCGGAGACGTAACCGGCGAGGAGAAACATCGCGATGACCACGATCAGCGTGGAGTCGATCAGCTCCTTATATTTTTTGACGCCCTTTTCCTTGGGCTCCCAGGGCCACGAGGCCTTGGCGAGTTCCACGCGGACTTCGCCGGAAAAGGTGCGGATTTTCGTCCGGTAAACGAACAAGATCGCCAGCAAGGCAAGCGAAAGCCCGTAGATCGTGATGGATAGGGCCCAACTGCCGCTGATGAGAAATGAGTCCGGATTCATGATGACCGAAGGAAGAGCACGCCAGGAGGGACTTGAACCCCCAACAGGCGGTTTTGGAGACCGCTACTCTACCAATTGAGTTACTGGCGTAAACTTACTCGAGTGAAGCCGAAAACGCGCGGGACGGATGCACTCATCCGTCCCGCGCGGAAATTCAGCAAGGTTTTACTTACCGGTGACGGGCGCGTCGGTGATCTCGGCGATCCTGCCGGCGCCGACCGTCTTACCACCTTCGCGGATGGCGAAGCGCATGGTCTTTTCCATGGCGACCGGGGTGATGAGCTCGACTTCGACGGAGACGTTGTCGCCGGGCATGACCATCTCGACACCTTCCGGGAGGCTGACCGAACCGGTCACATCCGTGGTGCGGAAGTAGAACTGCGGACGGTAGTTGGTGAAGAACGGGGTGTGACGGCCGCCCTCTTCTTTCGAGAGAACGTAGATCTCGGCCTTGAACTTCTTGTGGGGTTTGATCGAGTTGGGCTTGGCGATGACCATGCCGCGCTCGACGTCGTCCTTCTTGACGCCGCGGAGGAGCAGGCCGCAGTTGTCACCGGCACGCGCCTCGTCGAGGAGCTTGCGGAACATTTCGATGTCGGTGACGGTCGTCTTCACGGTCGGGCGAATGCCGACGAGTTCGACTTCTTCCATCTTCTTGAGGATGCCGCGCTCGACACGACCGGTGGCGACGGTGCCGCGACCTTCGATGTTGAACACGTCTTCGACCGGCATGAGGAAGGGCTGATCGACCGGGCGCTCGGGCACCGGGATATATTCGTCCACAGCGTCCATCAGCTCCTGGATGCACTTGGCATCGGCGTTATTCGGGTCGCCGGAGGCGAGAGCCTTCACGGCGCTGCCCTTGACGATCGGAATCTTGTCGCCCGGGAAATCATACTGGGTGAGCAGATCGCGCACTTCCATTTCGACGAGGTCGAGCAACTCGGGGTCGTCGACCATGTCGCACTTGTTCATGAAGACGACGATCGACGGCACGCCGACCTGGCGGGCCAGGAGGATGTGCTCGCGGGTCTGCGGCATGGGGCCGTCCGCGGCGGAGACGACGAGGATCGCGCCGTCCATCTGAGCGGCACCGGTGATCATGTTCTTCACATAGTCAGCGTGGCCGGGGCAGTCGACGTGCGCGTAGTGGCGCTTTTCGGTCTGGTACTCGACGTGGGCGGTGTTGATCGTGATGCCGCGCTCCTTCTCTTCGGGAGCCGCGTCGATGTCGGCGTAGCCTTTGGCTTCGGCGAAGCCCTTCTTGGAGAGAATCGTGGTGATTGCCGCGGTGAGCGTGGTCTTGCCGTGGTCAACGTGACCGATGGTGCCGATGTTCACGTGCGGTTTGCTGCGTTCGAATTGAGCCTTAGCCATAGGGACAGGTCAGGATGGGATGGTGGGTTGGTTTTGGTTCGGGTTGAAAATGGATGTCGATGGAGCCTGCAACCGGGATCGAACCGGTGACCTCATCCTTACCAAGGATGTGCTCTACCAACTGAGCTATGCAGGCTTTATCAACAGTCGAAACCGGCAGCTTGCGCCACCAGCATCTCTTCCCGGTTCCAGAGGGCGAAAAACCCCGCATCAACCCGGCCGTTCTGCCGTGGTCGATTGGGGTGTTCTCGGTCCTCGTTTCCCGAAAAGTGGAGCGCGAAACTAGCAGAGGGTCTTTTTGTGTCAAAAGATTTTGCAGGCGGTGGAGCGGCGCGGAATTGCCTGCGGGGCAGCGCGGGCGATTTGGTGGTTTTCGCCAGGTAAGGCGAGGGCTCGCGGACGATGGTCGGCTGCGTTCGAAGAATGGATTTCGGCGGCGCGGGGAAAAATTTCCGCTCAGCGAACGCCCGGCGCCTTGGGATCATCCGCGGTTTCTTTCGGACGGAAAAAGACCGCGACATTGCCCACCTGCATCACGATTTCGCTCCGCGTCTGATCCGCGATTTGCGGCGTGAGCGTCTTCCGCTCCTCCTTGAAGTCGGCGAATTTGATCTTCACCAATTCGTGCTGCGTGAGCGCCGTATCGAGGCTCGCGAGGAAAGCGGCGCTCATCCCGGCGTGACCGAGTTTCACGATGGGCTCGAGGCGCTGCGCGCGGGCTTTGAGATCGCGCTTCTGCGCATTGGACAGGGACATGGGACGCCGAGCCTCGCGGCTGCGCCGCAGGGCCGCAAGCTCCGGGTGGAGGGCTCCGCCCGCGAAAACTTTTCTTCCGCCGCCGGGCGCAAACGCTTTCACTGCGCACCGATGTTTTCCCTTCAAAACAAAATCGCGCTCGTCACCGGCGCGGGCTCGGGCATCGGCGCGGCGATTGCCGAAACCTTTGCCAAAGCCGGCGCGCACGTCTTTGCCAGTGACCGTGATTCCACTGCCGCGGAAGCCACCGCCCAGCGTATCCGCGACGCCGCAGGCCGCGCCGATGCGCTCCCGCTCGACGTCACCGACGAAGCGCAGTGCGAAGACACCGCGCGCCACGTCCTCGCCGCCACCGGTCATCTCGACCTCCTCGTCAACAACGCCGGCATCGCCCATGTCGGCACCGCCGCCACCACGACCGGCGCGGACTTCGACCGCGTGCTCGCCGTGAACACCCGCGGCGTCTTCAACGTCACCCGCGCCTTTCTCCCCGCGATGCTCGCGCGTCGACATGGCGTGATCGTCAATCTCGCCTCGATCGCCGGCGTCATCGCGGTGCGCGACCGCTTCGCCTACACCGTGAGCAAACACGCCGTCGTCGGCCTCACCCGCGCCATGGCGCTCGATCATGCCAGGGACGGCATCCGCGTGAACGCCATCTGCCCCGGCCGCGTCGAGACGCCTTTCGTCGCGCAAATCCTCGCCAACGCCCCCGACCCCGCCGCCCTGCGCGCCGAGATGACCTCGACCCAGCCGATGGGCCGCATGGGCACGCCGCTCGACATCGCCTACGCCGCGCTCTACCTCGCCAGCGACGAAGCCGCCTTCGTCACCGGCACCACGCTCTGCCCCGACGGCGGGTGGAGCGCGGGCTGATCTTGTAACTCCGCCCCGCGGCGCTATCGTTCGCCGCTTCAAAAGTTTCCCATGGCCCGCCGCTTCGCTCGCAAACCCGCCAACGCCGACCTGCGCATCATCTTCGTCGCGTTCCTGATGGTGTGCGGCCTCGGCGTGCTCACCGCGAAGCTTTGGTACGAACAAGTCCTCCGCGGTCCAAAATGGACCGGGCGCCTCGCCAATCGCTCCGAAGTCACCGTCCGCATCCCCTCCGTCCGCGGCGAAATCCGCGACCGCAACGGCATCACCCTTGTCGCCAACCGGGCCAGCTACGGCGTCGACTTTTACCTGCCCGACATGGTCCGCGGCTACCGGAAGGACAATGGCGGCGTCCCGCAGAACGAATACACCGCCACCGTGCGCCAGATGAAGAAGCGCATGAAAGAGCCGGACATCGTCCGCATCGTCAACGACAGCGTCATCCCGCGCCTCAACCAGCTCAAACTCGCCGAGGACTACAACTCCGAGCATCTGCAAAAGCACTACCGCAACGACACGCTGGTCCCTTTTACCTACCGGGAAGAAATCGACTTCCCCACCATCGCGAAGTTTGCCGAAAACGACCTCGGCCTCCCCGGCGTCGAGATCGGCATCAAGCCCGTACGCGAGTATCGCTTCGGCGCGCTCGCCGCGCACTTGCTCGGCTACGTCGGCGCGGTCAAGGACATCGACGCGCAGCCCGACGTGCGCGAATTCACCTTTTACCAGCCCGACGTGGAGGGGAAATCGCAGGTCGAACTTTACCTCGATAAATGGATCCGCGGCACTGCCGGCATGCGCGTCATGTCGCGCAGCGTGAAGGGCGTCATCGAGGGCGAAGTCCGCCGCATCCCCCCCAAGCCCGGCCACAACATCCTCCTCACCATCGACGCCCGGATGCAGTTCATCGTCGAGCGCGCCCTGCGCGAATCCGGCATCGGCCGTGGCGCCTGCGTCCTCGTCGATCCGAACAACGGGGACATCCTCGCCATGGCCTCGGTGCCCTCTTTCGATCCGAACATTTTCATCCCCTCCGTCTCCGCCGAGGATTGGAAAAACCTCACCGACGACGAGACCGACCCGCTCACCAACCGCGCCGTACAGGGCTACGCGCCCGGCTCGACTTACAAGTGCGTGACCGCCCTCGCCGGGCTGCGCGCCGGCATCCCCGCCAGCCGGACTTTCAACTGTTCCGGCGGCGTGACCTACGGCGACAAATACATGAAGTGCTGGATCGCCGACAAAGGCGGCTCCCACGGCAACCTCTCCCTGCCCGACGCGCTCAAACATTCCTGCAACGCCTTCTTTTACCAGTGGGGAAATGCCGCCGGGATCGACCAGATCGACGCCGTGGGTGACGCGCTCGGCTTGGGCAAAAAAACCGGCGTCCCCCTTTCGGGCGAGAGTCCCGGCATCCTGCCCAGCCCGGAACTACTGAAGATCATCAGCCCGAACGAGCGGTGGTCCCAAGGCTATACGGCGAATACTTCGATCGGCCAGGGCATGGTCCTCGCCTCGCCGCTCCAGATGGCGATGGTCACCGCCACGATCGCCAACCGCGGCATCTCCTACGAGCCGCGCCTCGTCGCCCGTGTGGTCGATCAGGAGGGACGCGACGCCAAGGATCCCAACACCGGCAAGCTGGTCGCGCCGCCCGAGCCGAAAATCCGCGCCGATCTCCGAGAGACAAAAATCTCCGCCCAACAGATCGAGTCCGTTCGCGAAGGCCTGCGCCGCGTCGTGGCCGACGGCACCGGCAAACGCGCCCAGATCAAAGGCGTGGCCGTGGCGGGCAAGACCGGCACCGCCCAGTTTTGGCGCGGATTGAAGAAGGACAACCACACCTGGTTCATCGCCTTCGCGCCTTACGAGACGCCGAAGTTTTCCATCTGCGTCATGGTCCAGGGCGCAAAATCCGGCGGCGGCGTCTCCGCGCCCATCGCGCAGAAAATCCTCGAGGAATGCCTCGCCTTGGAAAACGGCTACGACCCCGGCCTCACCACGATGACCCCGGCGCGCGGCAGCTTCGCGCAGATCGAAATGGTCGACTTCAAGAAAACCACCGGCGCGGCCGCCCTCATCCATGAGGATCAGGAAACCGCCGACAACGCCGCCGAGCCGATGAAGCTGAAGGAAGGAAAGAAAGATAAAATCGCCCGCCCCGACATCCGCGCCACCGCCGACGCCCGCGGCCGCGTGGGCCAGCAGGCGCAGAGAGCCCAGCCCGTCGTACGGAAGGAAAATTTCTTCGAGCGCTTCTTCGGCTTCAAAAAAGCCACCACCGCCCCGCCCCCGCCGCCACGCGGCCGGTAGCTGCGCGGCCGCGGATGGCCAAGGTAAAGAACCCGCGGCCCTGGCAAGCGGAGCGCTGAGCGCGGCGCAAACCGGCTCCGGCCAGGTCAGGCCGCCGGCTTCACCTCGACGAAGGTGCGCGTGATCCGCCCGGCCTGCGCGGTGCAGAGGAAGTAACCCTTCTCCGGCGTGCCGTCGTGGTTCTTGCGGCTGATCGCGCAGCACTTGTCGGTGGTGAGCGTGAGGCCGCCGAGCACGCGCTCGGTAAAGCCGTGGAAGTGCCCGCAGAAGACGGCTTGCAGATTCAAGCCGATGAGGCGCGTGAGCAGGTCGTCGGCATTCACCGGGCGCGACGGCGTGAGCGGGCCGAGCGGGAAGTGGGTGAAGACGGCGGTGGGGCGTTTGCGGTCGAGCTTGGGCAGCGTTTCATCGAGCCACTGGAGCGTGTGCGGCTGGATGCTGGTGCCGCTGGATTTGTGGCCCTCGCTGGTGTCGAGGCCGAGCCACTGCCAACCGCCGGCTTCAAAGGTGTAATTGATCGCGCCGGGGAAGAGCGCGTCGTAATCCGCGCGGCTCTCGCCGGGGCCGTAGTCGTGATTGCCGATCACGCCGTAGACCGGGATGCCGAGCCCGCGGAAGGCGTCGCGCGCGGCGCCGAGTTCCGCCTTCGTGCCGTGCTCCGCGAAGTCGCCGCTGATCAGGCAAAACGCCGGGCGCGGTTCGCTCGCCTTCATCTGCCGCACCACCTGCTCGAACCACGCGCCGCAGCGCTCGCTCTGAAAGTGGAGATCGTTCACCGAGATGAAGGTGAAATCCTCGGGATTGCCCGCGCCCTCCGCGCGCCGGACACCGGGCCACAAACCCGCGGCGAGGAGCGCGCCGGCGCTGAGGCGAAGGGCGGCGCGGCGATCGAGCAAGGGCGCGGGATTCATGGCAAGGCGCACTCTTCGCGAAAGCGCGGCGCGGTCAAACGCTCACATCAACTGCGCACAATCACCGGACAGAAAATGGGGGAGCAGATCTCGGGTAGGGTGGGCGTCCCGCCCGCCGGTTTCGGCGTCTCGCCGAAACGATCTTCCGAGTTCCGGGTGACCGCTGGCCCTCGCGAAAGTGCTTCGCCGCAGGATGCGTCGAACGGCGGGCGGGACGCCCACCCTACCCGAGAGACACTCCCATCGCGCTCGAGTCCCATGATGGGTGAGAAATGGTATCACGCCGAAGCGGCGACCGGTTTGCCCTCGCGGGCGCGGTCGTAGGCGCGCTGGATCGCGGTGAGCAGGCTCTCGGTGTCGAAGGGTTTGGCGACGATCTCCTCGATGCCGAGCCGCGCGGCGCATTGCTCGATGGCTTCGTCGCCGGGAAAGCCGGTGGCGAACACGATCGCAAAATCCGGGCGCAGGCGGCGCGCTTCGGCGGCGAGTTCGGTGCCGTTCATCTGCGGCATGTTGAGATCGGAGAGCAGCACGTCGAACGCCTGCGCATCGCTGCGCAAGCGCGAGAGGGCGGACATGGCGCTGGAGCACGCGGTGACCGCGTGGCCCGCGCGGTGGAGCAGTTGCTCGGCGACGCCGAGCACCGACTGCTCGTCATCCACCACAAGGATGCGCAGCCCGGCGATGCGCAGCGCCGCGGGCACCGGTTGCTGCGCGGGGGACTCGGCCTCGGCGGGGACGAGGGGGAAAAAGAGCCGCACCGTGGTGCCCTCGCCGATGGCGCTCTCGAGGTTCACAGCGCCGCCGTGGCTTTCCACGATGCCGTGGACCACGGCGAGGCCGAGGCCGGTGCCGTCGCCGGGCCCTTTGGTGGTGAAGAAGGGATCGAAGGCGCGGCGGAGCGTCTCGTCATTCATGCCCTCGCCATTGTCGCGCACGGCGATGCACAGGCAATGCCCGGACCCCAGCCCGGGGTGCTCGGCGGCGAGGGCCGGGGTGATGGGCACTTCCTCGATGCGGAGGGTGATGCGCCCGGTGCGGCCGCGCAGGGCGTGCGCGGCATTGGTGCCGAGATTCAGGATCACCTGATGGATCTGCGAGGTGTCGGCGAGGATCGTGGGGTCCGTTTCGTCAGTCTCGAGTTGGATGTCGATACCGGCGGGGACGGTGGCGCGCAGGAGGCGCACGGCTTCGCGGACGACGGCCTCGCAGCGCACGGCATGGCGTTCGGAAGGGCTCTTGCGGCTGAAGGCGAGGATCTGCCGGACGAGGTCGCGTGCGCGTTCGCTGGCCTGGAGCACGGCAGCGAGATCGGCGCGGATGGGGTCGCTTTCTGCCAGCGAATCGTGGGCGAGATTCGTGTAGCCGAGGATGGCGGTGAGCAGGTTGTTGAAATCGTGGGCGATGCCACCGGCCAGCGTGCCGAGAGATTCGAGGCGGTGGGTGTGCGCGAGCCGGGCCTGGAGCCGGCGGTGGGCGGCCTCGGCCTCGCAGCGCGCCGTGATGTCGGCGAAGGTCCAGACGCGGCCCACCACCTGGCCCTCCAGCCGTTGCGGGCGGCAGCGCCGCTCGAAGACGCGCCCATCCTTGAACTCGATCGTCTCGAAACTTTCCGCCTGCGGCGTGGCGTAGATCTCGGCGACGCGGTTCTGGAAGGCCTCCGGGTCTTTCAACTGATCGGTGACGAACTCGAGCAGGCGGTGGTCATCCCGGCGTTCGGCGAGTTCGGCGGGGATGTTCCAGAGTTCCACGAAGCGGCGGTTGAAGCCGGAGACGCTGCCTTTCAAATCCACCACCAGCACGCCATCCGCCGAGGCATCGAGGGTGGCGTGGAGCAGCGAGAGCGAAGTCTTGAGCGCGCGGGCGTTGCGGCGATTCGCGCGCAGCGTGAGGCCGAGCACGGCGGCCACGACGGCGAGCGACACCAGCGCGGCCAACGCGACGAGGGTGGCCACGGGATAGGCCTGCCAGACGCGGCGCGGGCGATGGAGGATTTCGGCGCCGGGCGGCAGCGCGGAGAATGGCAGGCCGAAGCGCTGCATCTGCACGTAGTCCACCACCACGCGGGAAGGCACATTGTTGACCCAGGGAATCGCACCCGCGGTTTCACCCGCGAGCAGCCGCAGGCCAAGCCGCGCGGCGGCTTCGCCGTGGCGTTCGCCGTCGATCATCGCGCCGCCGAGGATCGCGCCGAGGTGGGTGGGCGAACGCTGCCCGTAGATCGGCACCGGGCAGCGCGCGAGCAGCTCGGCCCCCATGCGGCGGGCGACTTGCGCGCGGGTGAGCAGCACGGCGCTCCCGGCGGGCAGATTTTCCACGCCGCGGAAAAGCGCGCGGGCGGTATCGGCCCGCACGACCTGAATCTCCACGCGCCCTTTCAGCTCGGGCAGCTCCTCCTCGATGCGCCGCAGGTTGACGCGCGCGGAGAAGGCGGAATCTTCGAGCACGACGAGGCGCTGAAGCCGCGGCTGGAGCGCGAGGGCGAGGCGAACGGCGCCGGCGGGGTCGGTGTTTTCGATAATGCCGGCGAGCCACGGTGGGGTGGTGAGCTTCTGCGCCTCGGTGGCGGTCACGCCGCAGAAGACGGCCTGCGCCTGCGGCCACAGCGCGTCGCGATGCTGGAGGATAAATTGCACCGCCGGCAAGTCGGCCGCGAGGATCACCCGGAAACGGTGCGCGGCGTATTTCGTGCGGAGATACTCGAGCAGTTCGCTCTCGAAGGCGGGCGACGGATTGCCCGGCGCATCCATGTATTCCACCGCGGGCTTGGCCGCGTGGAGCGCGCGGTGCATGCCGTCGAGTTCCGCCACGGCCCAGGGATCCGAGGGGCTCCGCGAGAGGAGGATGAGCACCTCGGCTTCTGCCGCCCCGGCGACGCCTGCCACGGAAATGCACAGGGCGTAGAGGACAGCGAGAAACCGCCGCGGCGCGCGACACGCCGGGGCGCGGCGGATTTCGAGCGGGGGAGCGAAACGCATGGCGCTGGTCATGTGACGCTATCGGGCGGTGGACGAGTTGTCGCGCCAATTTCGGGCGCGCGCGCCGCCGCTGGCCAGACCCTTCCATGCCTACCTTGAAGCCTCGGCGCGATCATGTTACGTCCGCAGCCCGCCATGCGCTTTTCCCCCTTCCTGCTCTCGTTGCTCGTGTGCCTGGCCGGCCCGGCTTTCGGGCATCCCTTTGTGCAAAATTCGATGTGGGTCGTCTTCGCCGAGGACCGCGTGCGCGTGGCGGCGAATGTCTCGGTGAAGGAGATCCTCGTGGCCAGCGGTCGCGAGGTGGGCGCGGAGGGTGAGGACGCGAAGTACGAAGCCGAGGCGGTGAGCGTGGCTGCGGAAAAACATCGCGAGTATCTGCTGCGCAATCTGCACGTCACCGCGGGCGGTCGCGAACTGACAGGGGTGGTGACGGGGGTGACGCCGCCGATCGCGTTCACGTCGGGGGACAAGACGTTTTTTCAATTCGAGCTCGAATACCCGCTGGCCGGGCCGCCGCCGGCGGGGGTCACGTTCCGCCACGACATGCTCCACGAGTTTCCCTACGCGCCGGGGCAGGCGTGGGACGTGAGCTACGTGGCGCGGGTGAAGCGCGCGGGCAGCGAGGAGGTGAGTAGCTGGCTATTGCGGCAAAACCAGGCGAGCGAGCTGCCCACGGGCTGGACGAGCGCCGCAGTGACCGCGCCCGCAACTGCGTCGAGCCAGGGCTGGCGCACCTTTCGCGAATACCTCCAGCACGGCATGTGGCACATCCTCACGGGCTACGATCACCTGCTCTTTGTCTCCGCGCTGGTGCTCGCGACGCTGAGCTTTTGGGAAATGGTGAAGGTGATCGCCGCCTTCACGGCCGCGCACACGCTCACGCTGGCGCTTTCAGTATTCGATATTTTCCGGCTGCCGGCGTCGATCGTGGAGCCGGTGATCGCGCTGAGTATTGTCTTCGTAGCGTTGGAAAATGTGTTCGCGCCGCGCCGCGCGCACTCGCGCATCCGGCTCGCGATCGCGTTCGGCTTCGGGCTGATCCACGGGCTGGGTTTTGCGGGCGGTCTGCTGGAGGCGATGGAGGGGCTCCCGGCGCTCGGCATCTGGATCGCGCTGGCGGCGTTCAGCCTCGGGGTGGAGATCGGGCATCAGGTGGTGGTGCTGCCGCTCTTCGGTTTGCTGGCGCTGGGACGCCGGGGGCTGCGGGAGGGATTTCAGCGAGCGGCGGTGCGCTATGGCTCGGGGGTGATCTCGGTGTGTGGGGTGTATTATTTGTTCGTGAGCGTCCACGAGCAGTTCTTCCTGCGCTGAGGGGCGCGGAGTGAATGGTGAATCGTGAATGGTGAATGGTGAATGGTGAATGGTGAAAGCCAGCCGCGTGGGCGTGAGTCCATTCACCAGTCACGATTCACCATTCACCCGCCCGAGATCGGCGAAGTGGTGCAGCGCATCCGTGCTGCCGCCGGGCCGCTCCCAGCGCAGAAATTGCGAGACCGCGCGCGTTAGAAACACCTTGGCCTCGCCGACGGCCGCGCGGAGCGGCAGCCCTTTCCCCAACCCGGCGGCGATGGCCGCAGCATACGTGCAGCCGGTGCCGTGGGTGGAGACGCCGGGGACAAACGGCGCGCTGAACTCGGTGACACCGCTGGTTTCCACGAGCAGATCGGTGGCGAGCGCGGTGCGCAGGTGCCCGCCTTTGATGAGAAACGGAACGCCAAACTCCGCGACGAGCTCTTCGCCCGCCCGGCGCATCCCGGCGAGGTCGGTGACGGGATAACCGAGGAGGGTGCGGACTTCGTCGAGATTCGGGGTGACGAGGGCGGCGCGCGGGAAGAGGCGCGTGCGGTAAAGGGCGACGGCGTCGGCGAGGAGCAGCGGGTCGCCGCTGGTGGCCACCATCACGGGATCGACGACGAGGGGCACGTCGTGGCCGGCGAGGGCATCGGCGACGGCGGCGAGGATCTCGCGGGAGTAGAGCATGCCGGTCTTCACCGCGGCGATGGGGAAGGCCTCGAAGAGCAGGCGAATCTGCTCGGCCACGATGCGGGGCTCGATGGCTTGGATGGCGCTGACTTTCCCCGGCACCTCGGCCACGACGCAGGTGATGGCGGTGACGGCGTAGGTGCCGAGGGCGCTCATGGTCTTGAGATCGGCCTGCGCGCCGGCGCCGGCGCTATTGTCCGAGCCGGCGATGGTGAGGGTGACGGGGAGGGTGGACATCGGGGGATTTGGCCGGAAGGTGAAGACGCGCGCAACCATGCGCGCTGCGCAGCGTTTCTACACCGCCGCTTTCCCCCATGCCTACTACCGCCGTCAATGAACTCTCCGGCCTCCGCACGGTGGTCGACCGCGTGATCTACATGCCGCAACTCGAGGCGCCGCCGGAGCGGCCGCATCCCTTTGTCTATTTCATCACGATCCACAATGACTCCGCGGAGACGGTGACGATCCGCGGGAGGAAGTGGGTGGTGACCGATGCCGAGGGGCAGCAGACCGTGGTGGAAGGCGACGGGGTGGTGGGGAAGTTCCCGCGGATCGATCCGGGCGGGCATTTTTCCTACAACAGCTACCATCCGATCGGGTCGGACAGCGTGGCGGAGGGGGCGTTCTTCGGCGTGACGGAAAGCGGGACGCCGGTGTTCACGCGCATCCCGCGCTTCGAGATGCTGGCGCCGGAGGGGAGGTAGGGAAGTCAGGCGCTGAGCACGGCGTCGACGGGCTGGTCGTGCGGTTCGCGGGGCAGCTCGGGGAGAATCTGGCAGGCAAAAGCGAGGCCGAGCGCGGTGCTGGCGGGATGGCGGCGGGAGAGCAGCCGATCGTAGTAACCGCCGCCGCGGCCGAGGCGGCTGCCGCTTTCCGTAAAACCGAGCGCCGGGACGAGGAAGAGATCGACGGCATCCACGGCGACGAGCGGGGCGTGGGCGATTTCGGCGGCTTCGAATTTCCAATCCGAGCGCTGGAGCAGGGCGCGGTCGGTGAGGTGAATGAGGGTGACTTCCTCGCCCTGAATGCGCGGGAAGCAGAAGTCCGGCGCGCCTTCCGCCTCCCAGAGCGGGGCGATTTGCGGTTCATTCGGCAGCGGGAGAAAGGCGCAGACGAACCGCGCGGCGCGCCACGCAGGATGCGCCCGGACGGCGCCGCAAATCTCCGCGGAAGCCAGGCCGCGCTGGCCGGGGGAGAGCGCGCGGAGCGATGCGATGAGCTGGAGGCGGAGCTGGGGTTTGGGCACGGGCAGGGTGTGTAGCAGAGCCGGCGGGGGCGCAGCAAACCCGTTGCCTCGCCGGGCCGAGCGCCTTACATCTGGCGCGTGCCGAATCCGTTCCGGGCGAAGAAAACCAAGTCGAAGATCAACAAATCGACCCAGCCCGCCATTCCCGTGGTCGCGACGCCGGAGCGCAAGGTGGGGCTGGCCCCGAAAAACGGCTGGCAGCGGCGAAATTTTTTTACGGAGGTGCTGATCCCGCAGCTCTTCACGCGGCGCGCCGGCCAGCACGCCAGCCCGGATTTTCCCCAGCTCTCCGATGGCCAGATCGCGGTGACTTGGATCGGCCACGCGTCCTTTCTCCTCCAGACGCAGGGGCTCAATCTGCTCATCGATCCGAACTGGGCAAAGTGGCTGAAGGTGATCAAGCGCGTAAAACAGCCCGGCCTGGCCTTGCACGATCTGCCGAACATCGACCTCGTACTGGTGACGCACGCGCATTTCGATCATCTCGACCGCAAGACGCTGCGCGAAGTGGCGCGCGATCAGCCGATCGTGGTGCCGTTCGAGGTGGGAAACCTGGTCCACGACCTCGGCTTCCATAGCGTCCACGAGCTGCACTACTGGGAGTGCTACGAGTTCGGGCCGCTGCGGATCACGCTCACGCCCTGCCACCACTGGGGCGCGCGGCTGCTCCACGACTCGCATCGCGGCTTCGGGGGCTTCGTGATCGAAGTGGGCGGTCGCTCGATCTTTCACTGCGGCGACACGGCTTACTTCGATGGCTTCAAGGAAATCGGCGAACGCCACGCGATCGACGTGGCGCTGATGCCGATCGGCGCCTACGACCCGCCGAGCGGTCGCGAAGTCCATATGAATCCCGAGGAAGCCGTGCGCGCCTTCCTCGACCTGCGCGCCCAGTGCCTCGTGCCGATGCACTACGGCACCTTCCGCCTCAGCTACGAACCACTCCACGAACCGCCCGAACGGCTGTTGGCCTGCGCGCGCGAGCACGGGATCGAGGAGCGGGTCTCGGTGCTGACCGAGGGGCGGACGGTGGTATTTTGAAGCGCGCGGGGGAAGTGAACGGTGATCGGTGAATAGTGAATGGTGAATCCCTCGGCGCACGCGTTCCACCATTCACCATTCACCATTCACCATTCACCATTCACCATTCACCATTCACCATTCACCATTCACCCTCCCCTCCCCCACTGGCATGTTTGTAGCTGAAAGCTGCGCGCATGAACCCGCTCGCCGCTCTCCCCATCAAGATCTACGCAGACGGCGCGGACAAAGCCGGGATGCTCGATCTTTACCGCAACCCGCTCATCCAGGGCATGACCACGAACCCGACGCTGATGAAGAAGGCCGGTATCGCGGACTACGAAGCGTTTGCGCGCGACGTGCTCACGACGGTCACGGACAAGCCGATTTCCTTCGAGGTGTTCGCCGATGAGTTTCCCGAGATGCGGCGGCAGGCGCTGCGCATCCGCGACTGGCAGGCGAATGTTTACGTCAAGATTCCCGTGCTGAATCCGCGCGGCGAATCCGCGGTGGAGCTGATCCGCGACCTCGCGCTGCAAGGCGTGAAGCTGAACGTCACCGCGATCCTCAGCGAAGCGCAGATCGCCGCAGTCGCCGGCGCGCTGGTCGCCACGGTGCCCTCGGTTGTGTCCATTTTCGCCGGGCGCATCGCCGATACCGGCCGCGATCCGTTGCCGATCGTGCAGGCCGCGCACGGGCTCCTCGCCGCGCAGCCGCGGGCAGAAATCCTCTGGGCGAGCGTGCGCGAAGTTTTCAACATCTACCAGGCGGCGAGCGCCGGCGCGCACATCGTCACCGTGCCGCACGACCTCCTGCACAAGGCGATCGCGATGGCTGGCCGCGACCTCGATTCGCTGTCGTTGGATACCGTGCAGATGTTCGACCGCGACGCGAAGGCTGCCGGGTTCACGCTGGCTACGGAACGGGTGCTGGAGCGGCTGCCGGCGGCGATGCCGGCGTGGCAGGTGGCGGCGTAAGTTTGGCACGCAGCTCGAGGAATTCCCGCTGCCGCGGGCGCAGCCGCAACGCCTCCTCGAGCGCCGCACGAGCCTCGGGCAGACGACCGCCTTCAAAACGGGCCCGCGCGAGCAGGTAGTGGGTTTTCGCCGCTTCGGGTTCGGTGACGAGGGAACCGGCGAAGAAGCGTTCGGCGAGTTCGTAACGCTGCTCCTCGAGCGCGAGCACGCCGAGATTGTTCAGCGTGCTGGCGTGCTGCGGATTCAGATCGAGAGCGCGCCGGTAGTAGAGCTTGGCGCGCGCACGCAGCGCGGCCGTTTCGCGCGGCTCACTGCTGGTGTTGGATTTGGCAAGCCAGAGGTTGCCGAGCGCGAAGTTGATGTCGGCATTCGTCTGCACGTAGGCGAAGGCGGTTTCGAGATTGCGCTGCGCGCGATCGAGGTCGCCGGCTTCGGTGGCGCGGATGCCGGCCTTGTAATGATCCAGCGACCAGAGGCTCAGCTCCGCGCGCGGGTTCGACACGAACAGCGCCGCGCCCGCCGCCACCGCCGAGTAACCGCCCACGGCCAGCCAGCGCGCCTGCACCAGCCACGTCCAAAGTTGCCACAGCCCGGCCGCCCCGAGCAGCATCAGCCCGGGCACCGCGGCGAGGCGGTAACGTTCGGTGACGAAAACGGTGAGCACGGCCACCATGTGCAGCAGCACCGCGGCGGCGATCCATCGCGCGCGCGGAAAGCGCATCACCGCGGGAATCATCCCCGCGAGCCCGAGCGCGGCGATGAAGCCGAAGTTCAGGCCCGGCGGCAGCACCCCGTCGTCGCGCAGCAGCTTGATGATCGAGAGGTCGTCGTAACGATACGCGTTCCAGAAGTTCCCGAACTTCACGCCCATCAGGCGCAGCCACGCGGGACGATTTTCGCGGATGTAGCGGTTCGCGCGCTCCGACCAGTAGCGCGAAACCTCGGTGCGCGTGAGCGTCCGCCCCGCGGCCTCCTCGGCGAGCGTGATGGAATCACGGAGCAGCCCTTCCTGCGTGGCGCGGATGCCCGGCGGCATCTTCGGGTAGCCGGTCGCGGTGGGGTTGTTGCCGATCCAGAAATTGATGCCGCTGTGCGCGGAGAGCATCACCGGTTCGCGGGCGATGAAGTAATTGTGAATCCACGCCGGCGCCGCGCCGAGGTAGACGCCCGCCACGAGCGTGACCACCGCCAGCGCGATGCGCGGCAGCCGCTGCCGGAAAGGCCGGTTCTCATCCACGCTGAGAAAAATCGCGGCGATGAGAAGCGGGATCGCGAAAAGGATCGTGGCCACCAGCGTGGCGACCGCACCGCAACCCACGCCGAGAAAAATCCACGGTCGCCACCACGACGAGGACTTCGTCTTCGCCGCCATGAAAACGCAAAAGTAGTAGGAAACAACCAGCCAGACCGTGGGCATGAGGATCGCCGAGAAAGCCTGCGCCGGAGTGAAGAGCACCCACGCCAGCGCCGCCAGGCTCCCGATGACCTGCGGCCGTACCGCTGCCTGCGGCGCGGCCTCCCCTTCCCCCGCGCCGAAAGCCACCTGCGCCAGCCGATAGAGCAGCGTGGCAATGCCCGCGCTGAGCAAAGCCTGCACGACTCCCACGCACACGACGGTGAGAAAACCGCCCAGCTTTCCCACCACGAGATAGATCGCCGCCAGCAGGTAGGCGTAACCCGGCAGACCGTAGAACGCCTGGTGATCCGTCCATTGCCCACCCGCAATCCGCAGCGCCCAGTCGTTGTAAAACTTCATGTCGTCCGACCCCGGCAGGAAGTGGATGGACTGCGAAAACTGCACGAGCACGAAGAGCTGCGCCGCGAAGGCCGCGAAGAAAACACCCGTGGCCGGAGCCGAACGAACAGCGTGAAAGATGCGGCGGAGCATGTGGGCGCAGAGGAGAACAACATCGATGCCACTGCGCGAGAAGGGAACTCGGGGGACGTTATGGAAAATTCGATTCGCCGCCGGAATCTGGCATCGCGGCTGCTTAACTCTACCGCAGTGACACCGCAGAAACCTGCGATCCACGAACATAACTAGCAAACCATTCAATACATAAACATATGCTCCAAAAGCTGACCAAGAACCGTGGGGGTTTTACCCTCGTTGAAATCATGATCGTGGTGGCCATCATCGCACTCCTCGCTGCGATCGCCGTCCCGAACTTCCTCCGGGCCCGCAAACGCTCGCAGGCCACCCGCATCATCAACGATCTGCGCATGATCGACTCTGCTGTCGATCAGTATGCGATCGAGAACAACAAGGCCGGCGGTGTCTCCGTGCCGTGGGCTGCAGTCCAAGGCTACTTGAAGAACGGTTCAACCCTCTACAATTCCAACGCCACCGACATGCTCACCGGCACCTACGGCACCTTCACCGTGGACTCGATCCCGAAGCTCTCCAAGGCCACCTTCGACAAACTGTCGGATGTCGCTCCGGCCGACTTCTGGTCGCCCTTCTACCCCTGATCGCCGAGCTTAAACTCTAACTACTTCATCATCGGCCGCCTCGTTACTGAGGCGGCCGATTTCTTTTGCGTCGGAGTGGTCGGCGCAAGTCCGAGACTTGAGAGTTGGGTTTGAGAAAGGCAGCGGTTCGCGGGGAAGTTTGCGCCGCTCACGCCTCCCGACTGGCACCGCGAGTGCTTCCAAATATCGATTCCGCGAATCTCCGCAGCCCTCGGTGAGCCGCACAAATAAATACACAACCATGCTGCATAAACTGAATAAGCGTGGCGGGGGCTTCACCCTCGTCGAAATCATGATCGTGGTGGCCATCATTGCGCTGCTCACCGCGATCGCCGTCCCCAATTTCCTGCGCGCAGGCAAGCGTTCGCAGGCCACTCGCATCCTGCAAGATCTGCGCGTCATCGACGCTGCGATTGACCAGTATGCCATCGAGACCGGTAAGGCCAACGGGTTCGCCCTCAACTGGAGCGACGTGAAAACCTACATCAAAACCGGCACCAAGGCTTTCAACTCCGGGGGCACCGACCTGCTCGGAGGCACCTTTGCCGGCTTCACCGTCGACGCTGCGCCGAAGCTCCACACCGCGACCTACAACAAACTGTCCGACGTCGCCCCGGCCGGTTTCTGGTCCCCGTTCTATCCATGAGGTTCTCTCCCGCATAAACTCTCCGCCGGCGTCGCAGCCGCCCGCCTTTTTGCCAAGGCGGGCGGCTTGCCGTTGGTTCCACTGCCCGTGACTTCATCGCCCGCCACCTTTTTCGACCGCCTCACCGCTGCGGCCAGCCGGCGCGGCCTCGTGTTGCTGGTCCTGGTGCTCGCCACCTTCGGCGTCTATGCGCCGGCGTTCAGCGGCACGCTCATCTGGGACGACGCCTATCTGGTCGGGGAAAATCCCTTTTTCCGCAGCCCCGTTTTCGGCCTCGAAGTCTTCCGGCACTACCTCTTTTTCGATTCGTTTTCCACTTACTACCGCCCGGTCCAAAACTGGTCCTACATCCTCGACTACTGGCTCTGGCGCGGCCTGCCACTGGGCTATCATCTCACCAACGCCACCCTCCACGCCGGCGCCGCTGGTTTGCTCTACCTCCTGCTCCGCCGGCTGCTCCCCACGCTCCTCGGCAAGGACGCGCGCACGCCGCTCATCGCCGCGCTCGTCGCGCTCGTCTGGGTCGTGCATCCTATTCACAACGCCGCCGTCGCCTACATTTCCGGACGCGCCGATAGCCTCGCCGCGTTCTTCGCGCTGCTCGCCTGGCTGCTCGTTTTGCGCGCGGGGGAATGCGCTGCATTGTGGAAAAAAGCGGGTCTCCGCGGGCTCGCGGCGGCGGCGATGCTGCTCGCGCTTTGCTCCAAGGAAATCGCGCTGATCTGGCTCGCGCTCGGCGTCGGGCATCTATGGTGGAAAGGCCAGGCCGGCGTGCGCGGCAAGCTGCTCACCACCGCGGCGGTGCTGATCGTGCTCGGGCTCTACGCCGTGCTCCACTCGCTGCCCGCACCCCGCACGCCGATGGAGAACGGCCCGCCGGAACCTTTCGCCGCGCGAACGCTGCTCATGCTGCGCGCGCTCGGCGATTACACCGGGCTGATGTTTTTCCCCGCGACGCTGCACATGGAGCGCACCGTCACCGACCCGATCGCCACCCAGAGCGCCGCACTCTGGCGCGCCCACCCGCGCGGCGAATGGCTCTCCATCCTTGGCCTGCTCACCCTCGTCGCCGGCACGATCCTTTGCCGCTCACGCGCGACCGGACGCGAACTGCGCTGGGCGGGTGCCGCGTGGTTCGTCCTCGCGTTTCTCCCCATCTCGAATCTCTTCCCGCTCAACGCCGAAGTGGCCGAGCACTGGATCTATCTCGCGAGCATCGGCTTCATCCTCTTCGGCGCCGGCGCGATGCTCGCCCTGCCCGCGCGGGCTCAGCGCTGGGCGCTGGCGGCCACCTTTCTTTTCGTTGCCGGGCTCGGCGCGCGCACCACCGTGCGCAGCGGAGATTGGGTCGATGCCGAGACGTTCTACCGGCGGACACTGGCCGCGGGCGGCATCTCCCCGCGCGTCGTCCTCACGCTCGCCGGGCTCTACGGCCAGCGCGGCGAGTGGGTCGCGCAGGAAAATCTTCTCCGCCGGTTGCTCGAGCGTCATCCGGATTTCGCGCCGGCCAAAATCCAGCTCGGCGTCTGCCTCGCCCGCCAGCAGCGCGCGCCGGAAGCCGCCGACGTGCTCACCGTCCCGCCCGCCGAAGCCGCCGAAACCGCGCGCCGTTTCCCGCGCACCTGGCCCGCCGCGCTGCAGCTCGCCCAGCTCCGCGCCGCGGCCGGCGATCCGCAAACCGCGCGAGCCATCGCGCGTGAGGCCAGCGAGCGTTTTCCCGAGACTTGGAATGTGGTGCGTTTCGAGAGCGAGTTGATCGCCAAGGACGAAGGCGCCGCCGCGGCGGTCTCCGCCGTGGAAAAATATGCGCTGCAAAACTGGTGGCACCTCGAAGCCCGCCTCGAACTCGCCCGCCTCTACACCCGCGCGGGCGCGGCCGAACAGGCCATCGCCGCTTATCGCTTCGCCCGCCGCCTCGATCTCTACGACAGCCGCCCCGATGCCGGCATCGCGCAGGTGGAACTCGCCCGCAACCGCCCCGACGCCGCCCTCGCCGCCCAGGCCGCAGCCATCGCCCGCAACCCCGATTTACCCGCGCCTTACCTCGAACTCGGCCGCATGCTCCAGCAGCTCGGCCGCCCCGACGATTCCGCCGCCGCCGTCCGCAAAGCGCAGCAACTCGCGGCGCAGGCAATGTGAAGCAACGTGGGAACCGCGGATGGCACAGAGATAAAGAAGCACCACAGATGACACAGATGACACAGATAAAGAGTCCCTATCTGTGCTATCCGTGAAATCTGTAGTTCATCCCCCTCCCCATCCCGGTGTCTGAAATCCCGGTCAGGCCGCGAAAAAAGGATTCGCCGTCCTCAAGGCGCAGCAACTCGCGGCGCAGGCATTGTGAAGCAACGTAGAAACCGCGGATGGCACAGAGATAAAGAAGCACCACAGATGACACGGATGACACGGATGACACGGATGACACGGATGACACGGATGACACAGATGACACAGATAAAGAGTCCCTATCTGTGCCATCCGTGAAATCTGTGGTTCGTCCCCTCCCCATCCCCGGATCCGAAAATCCGGGTCAGGCCGCGAAGAACGGATTCGCCGTGCGTTGCTCCGCCACCGTGGTCAGCGGGCCGTGGCCGGGCGCGATGATCGTCTCGGCCGGCAGCGTCAAGATCTGCTCGCGATTCGTCTGCAATGCTGCTTCGTAGGACACTCCGCCGCCGCCCATCGAACCCGCGTAGATCGCGTCGCCGACGATCGCCACCGGCTGCGCGAGCCCGGTGACCACGAACGTGATTCCGCCCAGCGAGTGCCCCCACGTCAGCCGCGTCTCGACCTTCAATCCGCCGATCGTGAAAGCCGCGCCCGATTCGAAAGATTCCGGGCCGTCGAATTTTTCCCGAGCGCTGACGAACACCTTCGCCCCCGTCTTTTCCTGTAGCCGATCGAGATCGAAAATGTGATCGCCGTGCGCGTGGGTGAGGAAAATTTGCGTGAGCCGCAGCTTCTTTTCCCCGGCGAGATTCAGCAACCCCGACGCATCCGCGCCGGTGTCGAAAGCCGCCGCTTCCCCCGTGGCCGGATCCCAGACGAGATACGCGTTCACCGTCATGTCTTCGTACGGCGTGTTGAATTGCGCCAGCCCTTCGATCGCCACCGCCGCCGGAGCCCAGCCGCCGCTGCCGATGCCCGCGAGCGCCTGCACGCCGAGGCCCAGCACCGGCGCGACTTTCGCCGCCGCCACGGGATCCCACTGGCCGGCGCGCAGCGCTTCGAGCGAGGAGACTTCGATGCCGGCGCTGGTCGCGACCTGCGCGTCGGGCAGCTTCAGCCCGCGGATGGCCTTGCCGATGATGTCAGAAAAAGTGTCTTCGAGTGGGATCATATGTTTTGAGGTGAGGGCGTATTCAGAGCACCGGCGCCGGTTCGGCGACCGGGATCGCGGCTTCCTTGGGCACGCGGAGCAAGAGCGCGAAAACGGTCGCCAGCGCCACGAAACCTGCGGCGCTGGTAAACGCAGTGCGATAACCCGCGTTCACAAGATCGAGCGTGGCGCCGGTGAGCGGACGGGTGAGCAGGGAAAAATTCGCGGGCAGCGGCAGCACCGCGAGCGCGGGTCCGAGGAAACGGCCGAGGCTCCCCGCCGACGACATCAGCCCGAGCACGCGGCCCTGCGCGCGGCCGTGGACGTGCCGCGAAGCCATGCCGCTGAGCACCGGCGTGACGAGCCCATTGCCCAGCGCCATCACCGCGCAGACGAGCAGGAAAGCGCCGACCGAACCCGCCCGCGGGATGAGCCAGAGACTCAGCGCGAGCAACGCCGCGCCGACGATCGCGAGTTCCTTTTCGATGTCGCGCTTGAGCAGTTGCCGGAGCAGCCCGCCCTGCACCAGGACGGCGAGAAAACCGACGTAGGCAAAGGCGTAGGCGGTCTGCTTCGTGGTCCAGCCAAAGTGGTCGCCGCAGAAGAGCGCGAAGAGCACGTGGATGAACGCGAAGCCTGTGGTGCAGGCGAGCGTCGCCGCGAGGAGCAGCCCGATGAAACTGCCGCGGCCGCCGGTGAAAACTTCGCCGAGCGGCGCCTTCGCCGTGGGGTGCAGCCGGCGTTCTTCGGTCAGCGTTTCCGGCAGCCGCACGATGACAAAAAAGAGGTTCACGATCGAAAGCACACCGGCAAAATAAAACGGCATCTGATGTCCCCACTGGCTGAGGATTCCGCCGATCGCCGGGCCGAGAATGAATCCGAGCCCGAACGCCACGCCGATCTTCCCCATCGCCCGCGATCGCTGCTCCGGCGGCGTCACATCCGCGATGCAGGCCTGCGCGGTGGCGATGTTACCGCCGCTCGCGCCGTCGATGATGCGGCCGAGAAACAGCATCCACATCGAACCCGCCGCGCCGGTCACAAAGTAGCCGACGGCCGTGCCGATGATGCTGATCAGCAGCACGGGTTTGCGTCCGAAACGATCGGACAATTTCCCGATGAGTGGTGCGGAGAAAAGCTGCACCAACGAGAAGATGCCCACGAGCCAGCCGAGCTGCGTCGGGTTGAGCTGAAAGGGCGCTTCCTTCGCGTAAACCGGCAGCACCGGAATCACGATGCCGAAGCCGATCATGCTGATGAAAACGGTCAGGAAGATGATGCCGATTGGCGATTTGGGCGGGGTGGGCTCGGGCATGCGGCGGCGGGACGGGCAGGAAGAATCACTGAAGACCTTTCGGGCGCAAGGCCGGAGTGAACGCCGAGAACTCCGCTTGGCGCACACTGCCGCCCGCCTACACTCGCGCGATGCGTTACGCCCCGATTGACCCGCAGCTTTTCGTCGAAAATCGCGCCCGGCTCCGCCCGCTCCTCCCGCCGCGTTCACTCGCCGTGCTGAATGCGAACGACATCCTGCCGACCAACGCCGACGGCACGCTTGGCTTTGTGCAGAACTCGGATCTTTTTTACCTCACGGGCGTGGATCAGGAGGAAACGATCCTGCTCCTTTTCCCCGACGCCGCGGACGAAAAGCATCGCGAGATTCTTTTTCTCCGCGAGACGAACGACACGATCAAGATCTGGGAAGGCCACAAGCTGACCAAGGACGAAGCGCGGAAGCGCACCGGGATTCAGCAGGTGCGCTGGCTCGCGGATTTTCCCGCGCTCTTCCGCCAGCTCATGTGTGAAGCCGAGCGCGTCTTTCTCAACTCGAACGAACACAAGCGCGCGAGTGACGACGTGGAGACGCGCGACGGGCGTTTCATCCGGCAGGTGCGCGAGCAATTTCCGCTGCATGAATTCCGGCGGCTCGCGCCGCTCATGCATCAGTTGCGGCTGGTAAAGTCCGCCTTCGAGCTCGAACTCATTCGCAAGGCGACAGCACTCACCGCCCACGGCTTCGACCGGGTGTTGAAGTTCCTCCAGCCCGGCGTGAACGAACTCGAGATCGAGGCGGAATTCGCGCACGAGTTCATCCGCGGCGGCGGCGGATTTGCCTACGGCCCGATCGTCGCCTCCGGCCCGAACGCGTGCGTGCTGCACTATGGGAACAACGATCAGCCGTGCAAAAAAGGCCACCTGCTGCTGCTCGACGTGGCTTCCAGTTACGCAAATTACCGCTCCGATCTCACGCGCACGATTCCCGTGAACGGCCGTTTTTCCAAACGCCAGCGCGCGGTCTACGACGCCGTGCTTCGTGTGCTGCGGGCCAGCATCGCGCTTTGCGTGCCGGGAAAATTGCCGCGCGAATGGCAGAAGGAATCCGAGTTACTGATGGAGAAGGAACTGCTCGACCTCGGACTGCTGAAACGCAGCCAGATTCGCAAACAGGATCCCGACCGGCCCGCGCTGAAAAAATACTTCATGCACGGCATCGGCCACCCCATGGGGCTCGATGTGCATGACGTGGGCAACACCAACGAGCCGATGCAGGCCGGCTGGGTCATGACCGTGGAGCCGGGCATTTACCTCCCGGACGAAGGCCTCGCCGTGCGGCTGGAAAATGACGTCGTGGTCACCGATCGCGGCCCGCTCGACCTGATGGCCGACATCCCGATCGAGGCCGAGGAAATCGAGGAGCGGATGCGCCGCTAGGGGCGCTTCTTGACGGGCGTCGCCTTGGGAGTGGCAGCCGGCGACGTTTTGGGTTTGGCGGCCGGCGTGGCCTTGGATTTCGGCACCGGCGTGATCGTTGGCGTGGAGAACGGGGTGGCCTTGGGTGTCGCTTTCGGAGTGGCCACCGGGGTCGCCGGCAGGGGCGTCGCCACGGGCGTGGTGGCGGCCGCGCGGATCGCCAGGCCGGGCCGCAACCGGGCGGGCTGCCTCTTCCAGATGAGGAACGCCGTGAGCGCCGAAAGCAATCCGACGAACGCCAGCCCTCCGATGACCCAACCCAGCGCGAGCGTCGCCCGGTGCCGGACGCGCCGGGGTCGGCCCGCAACCGGCGCGGTGCCTTTCGGCCGAGCGGCCGCGGCTGCGACCGGGGCCTCGCGCCGCGCGATGAGCGTTCCCGCCTGGCTGAGTTGCGTGACCACTTCGCCCCAGTGCTGGAAGCGCTCCGCTGGCTCGCCCGCGAGCATGCGGTTGAGCGTCTGCGCGGTCTTTTCGTGCAGGCCCGGCACCAGTTCCTCGATGCGCACATCGCCGGCCTCGATCATCTCCAGCGTGGCGAGCGGGTTGGGTTCGCCGCCCCGCGGCAGCGTGCCGGTGAGCGCGTAGAAAAGCACGCCGCCCAGCGCGTAGATGTCGCTGTGCGCTTCCTCAGGTTCGCCGCGCATTCGCTCCGGCGAGACGAAACACGGGCGGCCCCAGAGCGTGCCGAGATCGTTCGCGGCGATCTGGTAAAGCGCGGCCTGCCCGAAGTCCGTCACCTTCACGGTGCGCGGATCGGCGAAGACGAGATTCTCCGGCGCCACATCGTGATGCGCATGCCCCGCGGCCTGCGCCGCACCGAGCGCGCCTGCGGCTTGCAGGCCGATTGCCAGCACCTCGGCTTCGCGCAGTTTTCCTTTCGCGACGATCCGCTCGGCAAGCGAACCGTGCGGGAGCCATTCCATCGCGATCCACGCCAGCCCGTGATCCACGCCGGTCGCAAAGATTCGCACGCAGTGCGGATGATTCAGCCGCGCGAGCGCCCAGACTTCCGAGGAAAAGTATTCCACGTCCACCGTCTCGGCGGCGTAGGGCGGCTGGAGTAGCTTCACCGCGAGTTCCGCGCCGCCCTGATCTGTGGCGCGAAAAATCACGCCGAGCCCGCTGCGCGCGAGGATTTCGCCGAGGTGATAACCGCCGATCTCCGTGCGCGCCCGGAACGTCTTCCCGCACTCCGGGCAGGGCAGCGGAGTGAACGCGCGCGCGCCGCGGATCGCGATCCTCGCGCCGCAGTCGGCGCAGGGGTGTTCGAGGGAGAGGGACAAGGCGCTGGAGGCTACCGACCGGGTGCCTGCCCGCAATTCGGATTTCGCGCGATCATCGCGCGCCGTGGATTTTTTCCGCCTTCACTTCGTTCCCGCTCGCGCGTCCGCCCACGAAGTCGTCGAGGTTCGCGACCGTCGTCTCCGCGATGTTTTGCAGCGCGGTGTCCGTGAAGTAGGCCTGGTGCGAAGTCACGAGCACATTCGGAAAAGTGAGCAGCCGCTGGAGCACGTCGTCCTGGAGGATTTCGCCGGAGAGATCCTCGTAGAAAATATCCGCTTCCTGCTCGTAGACATCGATGCCGAGAAAGCCGACCTGCCCGCGCTTGAGCGCCTCGACCATCTCCGCGGCGTCGATCAACGCGCCGCGGCTGGTGTTCACGATCATCACGCCGGGCTTGGTCCGGGCGAGCGTCTCCGCATTAAAAAGATGATACGACTCCGGCGTGAGCGGGCAGTGCAGGCTGATGATGTCGGCGCGCGTGAGCAGCTCCTCGAACGCGACGTACTCGCCGCCGAGCTTCGTGAATTCCTCGCTCCGAAACGGATCGAAGCCGAGCAGCCGGCAGCCCATCGCCGCGAGCGGCTTCGCGGTGAGCACGCCGATCTTTCCGGTGCCGACGATGCCGACGGTGCGCCCGTGCAGGTCAAAGCCGAGCAGCCCATCGATGCCGAAATTCCCCTCCCGCACGCGGTTGAACGCGCGGTGATATTTCCGCGAAAGCGTGAGCATCAGGCCGATGGTGAACTCCGCCACCGCGTAGGGCGAATACGCCGGGACGCGGCGCACGCTGATCCCGAGCGCCTCGGCGGCCTTGAGGTCCACCTGGTTGAAGCCGGCGCAACGCAGCGCGATGAGCTTCACGCCTTGCTTCGCGAGCACCTGCAGTGTCGCCGCGCTGAGGTCGTCGTTCACAAACGCGCAGACCGCCTCGGCGACACCGGAGAGCGTGGCGGTGCGCGGGTTGAGACGATCTTCGAGGAAGAGCAGTTCGTGCCCGGCGCGCGCATTCGCGGCTTCGAGGAAACGCTGGTCGTAGGGTTTGGTGCTGTAGACGGCGACTTTCACGCGCCCACTATGCGCTACTCCGCGCCGCTGGCGAGACGGTCCGCGTGCAGGCGCGCGACCTGCCACATGTAGGCCGGGCCGCCTTCCGCGGTGCGGCCCCACGCGCTGGCTTTCGCTTTCGCGGTCAGTTCGATCGCGCGTTCGCGGTGGCCGAGCAGTGCTTCGTTCAGCCCGCCGTAGTAGTGGGCGAAAAACACGACGGCGGCGTTTTTCGTCAGCCCCTTTTCCTCGATCTCGCGGAGCACCTCGTCCGTGGTGCGCCGGCCGGCGAACATCTCGTAGAGTGAGGGAAACGGCTCCCGGTCGAACTGCGTGTAGGCGAGCATCCCGGCGCGCGCCTTTTCCAATCCGTCCGCCCGCGCGTCGGCGAGGAACTTCCAGATTCCGTTCTCCCGGTCGCGCCCATCGTAGGCGTGATACTTCTCAAACTGCCGCGCCGATTTCCCAAACTGCCCCGCAAAATAATACGCGATCCCGAGCCGCCAGTGCGGCGCATCCTGCGCGGGATCGAGCGCGATCATCTTCTCGAAATCCGCGACGGACTCCGCGAAGTGGCCGAGGAAAAGATGGCAGTCGCCCCGCCGCGAGTAGAGCCGCACGGTGTCCGGCGCCTGCGCGATGGCGGCCGTGGCTTGCTCCCGCTCGGTCGCGGTTTTGGCGAGCATCGCGGTGATCCCGGCATCTTCCTCCGCCCGCGCCGCAAGGGTGAAAATGCAGGCGGCGGCCAGGGCGCGGAGGAGCAGCGGGGGACGGGCGGAAAACATGCGGCGATCTTTGTGGGGGACGAGGCTGACCTCAAGCCCGCGCGGGGCGAAAAAAATTTACATCCGGGGAAGGCCCGGCGAACGAGTCTCCTCGACATGGTTCTCCGTGTAATTCCCCGATGCTCCAGACGGGTTCATCCCGCGCGCCTTCCGAGCCGATTGCCGGGCCTCCCGCTCAAATCCTGCGGCCGGTGCCGATCACGATGAACGCGTCCTCACCTCCCCGCACGCGAATCCTCGTTGCCGAGGACCATGAGCCCTCCCGGATGGCGCTGCACACGCTGCTCACGCGGCACGGCTTCGAGGTGAGCACTGCGGCCACGGGAGGCCAAGCCGCGGCGATCCTGCGCGCCTTCGATCCACCCACGCTCGCCCTGGTGGACTGGCTGATGCCCGAGATGACGGGCCTGGAACTCTGCCGGACGATCCGCGCGCAGCCTTCCGAAAATTACATCTACTTCATCGTCATCACTGGCCGCGACTCGACCGACGATCTCAGCGAAGCGTTTGCCGCCGGGGCGGACGATTTCATCCGCAAGCCGCTGGAAACCGTGGAGCTCCTCGCCCGGCTCAACGTCGGCCGGCGCATCCTGGAGCTGGAGCAGCGACTCGCCGCGCGGGTGGCGGAAGTGCAAAGCGCCCTCGAGCGCGTGCAGGCTCTCGAACGGCTGCTGCCCATCTGCATGTACTGCAAACGCGTGCGCAAAGATCCTCTGTCGTGGCAGGAGCTCGATGTATACATCCACCTCCAGACGGGCACGGATTTTTCGCACGGCATCTGCCCGGATTGCATGACCGCGGTGGAGATCGGCGCGCGGGTGGGCTTGCGTCCGTGAACCGCTGATCAGCGGAGTGTGGCGATGAGGCGGTCGAGGATTTCCTTGAGCCGCTCGACGGCGACGGGCTTGACGAGATGCTCGCGGAAGCCGGCCTCGCGGGTTTGTTCGAGATCCGTATCCATGCCGTAGCCGGACATGGCGACGGCCACGATCTCGCCGGTCTCCCGCAGCTTTTTGATCAGGTCCATGCCGGTGCCATCCGGTAGCCCCACGTCGCTGAGCAGCACCTCGGGACGCTCGGCCGCCGCCGCTGCAATCGCCTCGGTGACGGTCGGGACGGCGACGACGCGATGGCCCCAGCGCGTGAGCAAACGCTCGAGCGCCCGGCGCGTGTCGGCGTGATCTTCGACGAGCAAGATGAACGCTTTCCGCACCGAAGCCGGAGCGGATGTCGGAGCCGGGACGACCGGGGCGGGCGGCGGCGTGGTGGTCGGAAACTCGACGCAAAATGTGGAGCCGCGATCGCGGCCTTCGCTGCGAGCGATAATGGTGCCGCCGTGCGCGTCGACGAGCCCCTTGGCCACGCTGAGCCCGAGCCCGAGCCCGCCGTAATGGCGCGTGGTGGTCGCCTCGCCCTGCTGAAACGGCTCGAAGATTCGCGCAAGCATCGCGGGCTCGATGCCGATGCCAGTGTCACTGACTTCGATGCGCACGATGTCCGGCGAGGGGTTGCCCGTCTGCACGCCGATGCAGCCCTGCGCGGGCGTGAATTTCACCGCGTTGAGCATCAGGTTCCAAAAAATCTGCGCGAGCCGCGCGCCGTCGCCGAACACATGCTCTTGCGGGGCGTCGAGCGAGAGGCGCAGCTCGCAACCTTTGTTGTTTGCCTCCGAGGAGCACATCCCGGCGGCGTGGCGGATCGTCTCGTGCAGATTGATCGTGGAACTGTGAATCTCCAGCTTGCCCTTGCTGATGCGGGTGATGTCGAGGAGGTCGTCGACGAGGCGGGCTTCGAGTTCGATGTTGCGGCGGATGAGCCCGAGCGTCTCGCGGACCTCCGCGGGGTCCGGATCCGTCGCGTGCTCCAGGTACGTGGCCGCGACCAGCGCGGGCGTGAGCGGCGTGCGCAGTTCGTGGCTGAGCACGGCGAGGAATTGATCCTTCGCGCGGTTGGCCGCTTCGGCGCCGTCGCGGGCGGCTTCGAGTTCGCGGGCGCGGGCGGCGAGTTCGCGGGCGAGGTGGGCGAGATCCTGCGACTGGCTGTCGAGCTCGCGGCGCAGCATGTCGCGGGTCACTTTGGCCACGACGAGATTCAGCACGCGGGCGCGCAGCTCATCGATGGAGAAGGGCTTGACGATGTAATCCTGCACGCCCTCGGCGAGGAGCGAGAGCTTCTGTTCGTCGTCCGCCTTGGCGGTGAGCAGGATGATGGGCGTATCGGCCAGCGCGGGTTCGGCGCGGAGCGCGGTGACGAGTTCGTCGCCGGACATCTCGGGCATCATCATGTCGGTGAGGACGAGATCGGGCCGGCGGTTGCGGGCGAGTTCCAGCGCGGTGCGGCCATCGTAGGCGGCGATCGTCCGCACGTGAGGGTGGAGAATGCGGGCGATGAATTCGTTCAGGTCGCGATTGTCCTCGGCGATGAGGACGAGCGGTTTCTCCGGGCCGGCGAGGGCCGCGGGCGCGGCGATCGCCGAGGCTTGATCGCGCGCCCAGGCGGTTTCCGCGTCGCTGCGCTCCACGTTGGTGGCGGTGCGGCGGAGCGCGGGATCCTGCGAAAACCACGGGGAATCCGCGACCGCCGTCCCCGCCGGAGCCTTGACCGGGAGCGCGACTGTGAACTGCGCGCCGCCGACCGGCGACTCCGCAAGCGAGACCTGCCCGCCGTGGAGGACGGTGAACTCCTTCACGATCGCCAGCCCGAGCCCGCTGCCGCCGAACCGGCGCTGCGTCTCGGCATCGCCGCGATGGAATCGCTCGAAGACCGCCTCGCGAAACTCCTCCGCGATGCCGGGTCCATTGTCGCCCACGACGATCGTGCAGGTGGTGCCGTCGCTCAGGAGTTGGATCACCACGCGCCCGCCTTCGTCGGGCGCAAACTTGAGCGCATTCGAGAGCAGATTCAGGAAGACGCGTTGGAACTTGTCGCCATCCACCTCGGCGACGCATTCAGCCGGGAGATCCAGCGCCAGCGCGAGGCGGCGCTCGGAGATCAGCGAATCGAAAACGCCCGCGAGAAAACGGATCAGTGCCGCAAGGTCGAGGCGCGAATAGCTCATCTCCATGCGGCCGGCGGCCATGCGCGAGACGTCGAGCAGATCGTTGACGTGCTTGTGCAGCATCAGCGCATTGCGGCGGACGAGGAAGAGGTCGGCGCGCTGCTCGGCGGTGAGCCCGGACTCTTTCAGCGTGCGTTCGATCGGCGCAAAAATCAGCGAGAGCGGGGTGCGCAGTTCATGGCTCACGTTGGCGAAAAAATTCGTCTTTTGCTGATCGAGTTGCGTGACCTTGCGGTAGAGCGCATCGAGGTCGGCGTAGGCTTTTTCCAGCTCGGCTTTGCGGGTGCCGGCGAGACGCGCGGCTTCGAGCACGGCGCGGATTTTGGGAATGAGCGGCGGGAGCACCACGGCGGTCGCCACCGAAGCGATGGCGGTGAGCAGCTTCACCCAGCCGGAGAGCCAGTAGCGCGGGTTGGCGGCCTGGAGCGTCCACACCTCCATGAGATGCGTGGCGCCGCACGCCACGATGAAGACGGCGAAGCACAGCATCATCCAGTGAAACGGCAACTCCCGCCGCGAGCGGACCACGAGATAGATCAGCGTGGCGGAGATCGCGAAGTAGGCGAGGCCGATGAAAAAATCCGACCCGCCGTGCAGTGCCATGAGCCGCTCATTGAAAAGAAAGCAGTGGGCGTGCGGCATGAAAAACTCGGCGCCGGTGCCGCGAAAAATGGTCGCAGCGGCGAGCAGCAGTCCGAGGGAAACGAGGCCCGCGATGGCGGGCAGGAGATGGCGGGAGGGTGACATGCGTGGGCTAGAGGAGTTCGCCGACAGTTTCAGGCGGAGGAGGATTCGGCCGTGCAGGCGGAAACGCGCCTGGCAGCGACGGTGGGCGGGAGAATTGCACTTTCAGCCGGGATCATGATTTGCACCGAGTCGCCTAAGCGCAACCCGCGGACTGCGCGCGATTCGGTGAGTGAAAGTCAAACCACCAATCAGAAAGGAAACTAAAAATATGCTCTCCTGGGCCGTCACATTCCTCGTCATCGCACTCATCGCCGCCGTCCTCGGCTTCGGTGGGCTCGCGGGCACCGCCGTCGGGATCGCGAAGATTCTCTTCTTCGTGTTCATCCTGCTTTTCGTCATCTCGTTCATCATGGGACGCCGGACTCCGCGCGTGTAGCGCGCAACCGCCAGCACGCCTCGTGAACGCCCGGTCTGCGCGAGCAGGCCGGGCGTTCTGCGTCGGGACATCGAGGGCGAGGCCGGACGCAAACAAGGTTCACGACGGAAAAAATCAGCGGGCGGCCGCGAGCGGAAACGTGACCGTGGTGACCAGCGATTTCTCCTCCGCGGCGAATCGCCAGGAGACCGAACCTTCGTTGGCTTCGATCGTCTGCAGAACGGTGCAGAGGCCCAGCCCGTAGCAGCCGTGCCGCGTGGAATCGAGCGGCGAACGGCCCCAGCGCGCGGGGTCGATGGTATCGGTTTTCGGCTCGTGCAACTCGAAGACCAGCGAGCCATTCCCCTGGGCGACGGCGCGCAACTTTCCTCCGACCCGAAAGGCATGCGCATTGACCAAAATCTCGCGCAGCGCCTGCGCCACGGTGGTCGGGTCCACGTTCACCTGCTCTTCGCCGAGCTGATCGATCCAGTCCACCTCCAGCCCCTCCAGCGCCGTGAGCTGGTCCTGCCAGATGAGAAAAAGTTCGCGCGCCGGGATGACCATCCGGCTCGGTCGGACCTCGGCAAATCTCGTGGAGAGCGTGCGCAGGTTCGCGGCGATCTTGCGGATCTCCACCCGCATCCGGTCGACGCTCGCGCGGGCTTCCGGATCGGTGACGATGTCCGCCAGCAGCGCAGCTTCGAGGTCCAATCCGTTGAGTTCGTTGCGGAGGTCGTGAGTGTGCTGGCGGACGAAGCCGCCGACCCGAACCCACGCTACATCTGGAAATTTCGTCATAAGGCCGTTCTGCGTAAAATCGCTGCCGGATGCACGTTTGGTCGTCTCAACGCCACCGGGAGCTCGATTTTCTCCGCGGCAGGGCGGCAAGCCGAAACGCGGCCGGAGTGAGATGACGGAAGCTGTCAGGAGGTGGACAAAAGTGTCATTAATCGCAACATAAAAACGAGCCCGGAAAAGCCTCTACCAGAGTAAAAGGCCGGTTGGCACGGCTAAGGCAAAAGGAGGAGTCGCCACCAAACCATCGACCCACTGCAACATGCTTTACTCTTTCGATCACCAACGCCTCAGTCAAGCCGCCGCCCCTCAAACGCCCGACCGCGAGACGCCGCTCCCCACCGACGAACAGCTCATGGCCCGCGTGCAAGCCGAGGATGAAGGCGCCATCGCTCTGCTCTACCAGCGCCACACACCGCTGCTTCGCACCATCATCGGCCGCATCCTGAACAACGACACGGACGTGGACGATCTCCTTCAGGAAGTGTTCCTCGAAATCTGGCGCCAGGCCTTGCGCTACAGCGAACAGAAGGGCAAGGCCCTCGGCTGGATCGTGACGCTGGCCCGCCGCCGCGCGATCGATCGGCTGCGCAAAAAGATGGCGTATTCCCGCGCCCAGGATCGCCTGCAAGCCGAAGTGGAGCACGAGCCCGAACCCGCGATGCACCGCGGCGCGGATCGCGATCTCGTGGCCTCCGACACCGCGGCGATCTTCCGCGAGATCATCGCCACGCTGCCCGAAGCGCAGCAGGAGGCGCTCCGCTACGCCTTTTACCGCGGCATGAGCCAGCGCGAAATCGCTGCCCACACCGGCATCCCGCTTGGCACGATTAAGACGCGGCTGGAACTCGCCATCCGCAAACTGCGCGCTGGTCTCGCGACCATGGGCGGCAGCGAAGAGTGGCTGTATTCCCACGCGTAACGCCGACGGAAAATTTCTTCTGCGACCCAGCCCCGTGCGCCTCGCCAGCGCCGGGGCTGTTTCGCGGGCTGAATCAGATCGCGGCCGGCGACGGCGTCCCGCCCACGCCGAAGCGCTTCAGCTTCGCGTAGAGCGTGGGTCGATGAATCCCGAGCAGCTCCGCAGCGCGTTTTTTATTTCCGTTCGCCCGCCGCAGCGCGTCCACCAGCGCCTCGCGCTCGATGTCTTCGAGCGTTTGCGGCCCGGTCGAACCAGCGGTGCCCAGCGTGATGAGGCCGGGAATCTGGATCTCGCGCGGCAGATGCGCGGTCGTCAGCACCGGCCCATCGCAGAGCACCAGCGCGTGCTCCACGGCGTTCTGCAGCTCGCGCACATTGCCCGGCCACGGATATTCCCGCAGCATTTCCAGCGCATCGGCCGCGAGTTGCGGCACGGGGCGCCCGAGTTGCTTGGCAAAGGTGCGCATGAAGGTATCCGTGAGCTTCGCCAGATCCTCCCGACGCTCGCGCAACGGCGGGATTTCGATCTCGAATGTCTTCAGCCGGAAATACAAATCCTGGCGCAGCCGTCCGTCGCGCACGGCCTGCGCCGGCCGGCGATTGCAAGCCGCCACGAGCCGGAAATCCGCCGTGAGATTTTTCGTCGAACCCAGCGGCCGGTATTCACGCTCCTGGAGCACCCGCAGGAAACGCGTCTGCAGCTCGACCGGCATCTCGGTGATTTCATCGAGGAAGAGCGTGCCGCCGTGCGCCTCGGCGAGCATCCCGGGGAAGGCCGAGACCGCGCCGGTGAACGCGCCCTTCACGTATCCGAACAACTCCGACTCGATCATGTTCGCCGGAAACGCTCCGCAATTCAGCCGCACCATCGAGCGCTTCGCCCGCGTGCTCTGCCGGTGCAGTTCGCCCGCGAAAACTTCCTTGCCCACGCCGCTCTCGCCGGTCAGCAGCACGTTCGCCCCGCTGGGCGCCACCCGCGCGATGAGCTGCTCCACCTCGCGCATCCGGCGGCTGATCACCACCGGCGCGAGCTGCTCCTCGGCTTCGCGCAGCCGCTCGGTGAGCTGCGCTTTCTCGATGCGCAGGCTCTCCGTCTCGCGCACCAGCGCCTGCTGCTCGAGGGCGCGCGTGCACAGCGCGAGCAGCTCCTCGACCGCGTACGGCTTGGCCAGAAAGTGAAACGCGCCGAGCTTGATCGACTCGATCGCATTCGCCAGCGAATCGTTCGCCGTGAGCACGACCACTGGAATCCGGGGATACGCCGTCTTGATCTCGCGCAGCAGATCGAGGCCATCCGCATCGGGCAGGCCGAGATCGAGCAGCACGAGGTCCGCTTTGACCTCCGCAAGTTTCTTGCGCCCCTGCGCCGCGGTCGGCCCCGGTTCGACGAGATAATTGTGCCGCTTCAACACCGCGGCCAGCGTGGCCTGGATGGTGCGATCGTCATCGATGACGATGATCGTCCGCGGCGTGGTCATGCGAGCGCGCGCCCGCCGCGAGGCGACGGAAGGGAAGTGGTCAGCATTCGCATGGCAAAGGCCAGCGTTTCACGGCTTCGCGCCGATGCAATGCCGAAACCGGCCCCGACATGCCGAAACCGGGCCCGCTTGCCACCAAGGCGCGCGACCGAGCCCCGGCCGGATGACGGAGAGGCTTTTTCAATCCACGCGGGACAGTGCAATCGCCGCCACGTCATCCTCAAAAGCGTCCTCCCCCGCCCGGCGCTGCAAAGCCGCCGCCAGCCGCGGCAGCAAATCGGCGCCCGGCGCGGCTGCGGAATATTCCGCCGCGACGGCGTGATGGGTTAGCCGTTCCCCGCCGCGCGGGCGCAGGCTGAAGAGCCCATCGGTGTAAAGCAGCACGTCATCTCCCGGTGCGAGAGTGCGAGCCACCGGCGCGTGCTCCATCGTGCGCAGCACGCCGAGCATCGTCCCCAGCGAGGCGAGCGTCTCCACTTCGCCGCCGCGCCGCCGGATAAAAAGCGGCGGATGCCCCGCTCCCGCAAAGCTCAGCGCGCCATCCGGCGCGATCACCACACAGCACGCCGTCATGAACGACCGCCCGCGGAAGACGCTCCAGAACTCCGCATTCACCGCTCCGAGAATGTCCTCCGCCGTCGCCGCATTCGCCGCGGCGTGGCTGAAGAGCAACGCCGCCAGCGTGGTGAAAAGCGCCGCCGAAGCGCCGTGGCCCGTCGCATCCGCCAGCCAGAAAAGCCAGCGCCCATCGGCGATCCGCCGCCAGCCGTAGACATCGCCGCCCACCTGGATCAGTGGCCGGTAGAGCAGCTCGATCTGCCAGCCGGGCGGCGCGGGCGGCACACTGCCCACGATTGCCTGCTGGGTCGCCTGCGCCGCATCGAGATCCGCCTCCTGCACCTCGCGCCAGCGGGCGAGCTCCACGTTTTTCGCGCGCAGCGCATCGCTCAAGGCACCCAGCCGGAGCTGCGTGCCGATGCGCGCCAGCAGCACTTCGCGGCCGACGGGCTTCGTCACGAAATCGTTCGCCCCCGCATCGAGGCAGTCGATTTCCTCGGCCTCGCCGGTGTGGCCGGTGAGCATGATGACCGGGAGCTGGCGAATTGATTCCCGGTCCGCACCGCGCAGCCGGCGGCAGAGTTCCGCGCCGTTCAGGCCGGGCATCTCGAAATCGAGCACGAGCAGATCCGGCGGCGAATTTTCGATCGCCGCGAGCGCCTCGTCGCCGTCCGAAGCCGTCCACACCTCGAAACCGGCTGCCTTCAAACTCTCGCCGAGCAGCCGCCGCGAACGCACGTCGTCATCGGCGAGGAGGATTCTCGATGGACGATCCGCCGCAGCGGAAGCAGGCAAAACGGCGCGGTGATCGAGCATGGCTCCGAGAGGATCGCACGCCGGCCACGCGCTGGCCGTAGGATTTTCACCGGAAGACCATCGGCAAAATCTCCACACCGTGGCAGCGTCTCCCGATGGTGCTCATCCGCCTGCTTTTCCTCACCGTCCTCAGTGCCGCTCCGCTCCGCGCGGAGTGGACCGTCCGCACGAGTCGGCCGCTGCCCGCCCCAGCCGGCCTCACCTTCACGCAGAGCGAAATGACCGACGCGAGCGGCGGCAGCGCCACGCTGTGGGCCGTCGTCTTCCAGCCAAAAACGCACGCCTTCGCCGTGATGGACAACCCTCAAGGCGACTTCGACCTCGGCACCGCCGCCGAAAAACGCGGCGCCCTCGCTGGCGTGAACGGCGGCTACTTCCAGCCCGATCGCACCCCTCTCGGGCTCGTCATCCGGCAGGGTGTGCAGCTCCATCGGTTGGAAAAATCGCGGCTGCTCAGCGGCGTGGTCAGCGTGACACCGGGCGCCGTCGCCATCACCCGCAGCGGCGCCTTCAAGCTCACGTCGGCGGTGCGCGAAGCGCTGCAAGCCGGACCATTCCTCATCGAGGCCGGTAAAAAAATTGCCGGCCTCAACGCCACAAAAACCGCGGCGCGCACCGTCGTCTTCACCGACACCAAAGGCCGCGCCGGCCTGCTCGTCTGCAAATCCACCACCCTCGCTGAAACCGCCGACCTCCTCAGCACGCCCACGCTTTTCCCCGACGCAAAAATCGCCCGCGCACTAAACCTCGACGGCGGCAGCTCCACCGCCCTCTGGGTCCGCGGCGACCCCGCCCACTACCAGCGCGAGTGGAAAACGGTGCGCAACTACCTCGCGATCGTCCCGCGGTAAGGGTTCGCCATCAGCCCCGCAGCGGGGTGGATGGGTCGCTTCGATCGCCGGAGACTTGTCGCGAACCGGCACCCGACTGGCAGCCGCGACTCCAGCCGCGGCTAGGCGTTTCGCCGCCGCCGCTTGACGTGGAGCTGCGCGAGGGACTTGGCCAGCGCAGCCTGCACGGCGGCGGATTCTTCGCTGCCGAGTTCGTGTTTGTTGGCGATGGCTTCCTGGGCACGCTTGACCGCGGCTTCAGCGGCGTTTTCGTCGATGGAATCCCATTCGAGGGCCATGTCGGTGAGCACTTTGACGCTCGTCTGGTCGATGGTGACAAAACCTTCGCCGACGGCGAGGGCAGTTTCGATGCCGGCCTTTTTCACGATGAGCTCACCAGGGTGGATCGTGGTCATGAGCGGGATGTGCATGGGCAGCACCCCGATTTCCCCCTCGACCGCCGGGAGCACAACGCTGTCCACGTCGTCGCTGTAGGCGATTTTTTCGGGGGTGACGATTTCAAGCTTCAGAGTGGCCATGTGGGCGGAGTGTGAATGGTGATCGGTGAAGCGTGAATCGTGAGGCGCGGTCCGCTACTCACGATTCACCAATCACCAATCACTGATTGGTCAGGCCTGCACCATCTCGATGCCGCCCTTCATGTAGAACGAGGTTTCGCCGATGTCGTCATACTTGCCTTCGAGGATTTCCTTGAAGCCGCGGACGGTGTCTTTGATCGAAACGTAAGCTCCGGGAGTGCCGGTGAAGATTTCCGCAACATGAAAGGGCTGCGAGAGGAAGCGCTGGATTTTGCGCGCGCGGAAGACGGTGAGTTTGTCTTCGGTGCTAAGCTCGTCCATGCCGAGAATCGCGATGATGTCCTGCAGATCTTTGTAACGTTGGAGCACGCGTTGGACACCACGGGCGACGGCGTAGTGTTCTTCACCCACCACATCTGGCGCGAGCGCCTTCGAGGTGGAAGCGAGCGGATCAACCGCGGGATAGATACCCAACTCGGCGATGGAACGCTCGAGCACGACCGTCGAATCAAGGTGCGCGAAGGTGTTCGCGGGCGCCGGATCGGTGAGATCGTCCGCGGGCACATACACCGCCTGCACGGAAGTGATCGAGCCCTTGGTGGTCGAGGTGATGCGTTCCTGGAGGGTGCCCATTTCCGAGGCGAGCGTGGGCTGGTAACCCACCGCCGACGGGGTGCGGCCGAGGAGCGCCGACACTTCGGAACCGGCCTGCGAGAAGCGGAACACGTTGTCCACGAAGAGGAGCACGTCCTGGTTCTTCTCATCGCGGAAGTATTCCGCCATCGAGAGCGCGGAGAGGGCGACGCGGAGACGGGCGCCGGGAGGTTCGTTCATCTGGCCATAGACCAGCGCGACCTTGGACTTGCTGAGGTCCTTCTGGTTGATGACGCCCGCCTCGCTCATTTCGTGGTAGAGATCGTTGCCCTCGCGGGAACGCTCGCCCACACCGGCGAAGACGGAGAAGCCGCCGTGATTCTTGGCGATGTTATTGATCAGTTCGAGAATGACGACGGTCTTGCCGACGCCCGCACCCCCGAACGCGCCGACCTTGCCGCCCTTCACGAAGGGACAGATGAGGTCGATGACCTTGATGCCGGTCTCGAGGATCGTGGAACCAGTGTCCTGATCGATGAGCGTGGGAGCCGGGCGGTGAATCGGGTAGCGCTTCTCGTGCGGCACGGGGCCACGTTCGTCCACCGGGTCGCCGGTGACGTTGAAGATGCGACCGAGGACGCCTTCGCCCACGGGCACAGAGATCGGAGCGCCGGTGGCCGTGACGGGCAGGCCGCGCTTGAGACCTTCCGAGGAACTCATGGCGATGGCGCGAACCCAACCTTCGCCGAGGTGCGCCTGCACTTCGAGGACGAGGCGGGTCTGCACGCCGCTGACTTCAAAGTCGATGTGCAGCGCGTCGTAGATATTTGGGAGTGAGCCCGAGTCGGAAAAATCGACGTCCACGACGGGGCCGATGACTTGGGCGATGGTGCCGGTATTGCTCATTTGGAAAGGTTGATTGATGAGGGTTGAGTGTTGATAGGCGCGCTCGTTGGCGGGCGTTTAACTTGGAAAAACTTCTGTTAGTTTAGTGGATGATCTGGCTGGCCATCGGTCGTCAAAGGGTTCTGGCCTATCAACAATCATCTCTCATCCATCAACTAACTCAGGCGAGCGCCATCTGGGCGGTGGTGATTTCGAGAAGTTCGGTGGTGATCGCGGCCTGACGGACCTTGTTGTATTCGAGGGTTAGATCCTTGATCAGGCCCTTGGCGTTGTCGGTCGCGGCCTTCATCGCCACCATGCGCGCGGAGTGTTCGGACGCGCGGGCGTCGAGGATCATCTGGTAAATCTGGAAGTAAACGTGGTGCGGTAGCACGGAGCTGAGCACGGCGCCGATGTTTGGCTCGAAGACGTATTCGATCGCGACGGCTTCCTCTTTCACGTGCACCGCATCGTGTGCGCCGCCGATGTCGACCATGACGTCGAATGAGCTCACAGGCAGGACGGTCTTGGCCTTCGGAGCCTGCGTCAGCGTGTTGATGAAGTCGGTGAACACGACAGTCACCTTGTCGACTTCGCCGCTCGTGAATTTCTCCATCACGAATTTGCCGATGTTCTTCGTCTCGAGGTATGCGGGGCTGTCTTTCAGCGGGAACTCGGCGACGAGTTCGCGGTTCGTGCGCGCCAGGAACTGCGTGGCTTTGCGGCCCGATGCAACGAAGACAGTCTTCGCCGGATCGAACTTCGCGACTTCGCGGAAAAGGTTCGTATTCAACGCACCGCACAGGCCCTTGTCGGGGCTGATCACGACGACGAGTTCCTTCTTCACCTCGCGTTCGCGGAGCAGATCGTGTGCGCCTTCTTCCGCGCCACCGGCGACGGATTTCAACACCTTACCCATCAGCTCGGCATAGGCGCGTCCGGCCAGCGCGAGCTGCTGAGCCCTGCGCATTTTCGCCGCGGCCACCATCTGCATGGCCTTGGTGATCTGCGAAGTGTTTTTGACCGACTTGATGCGTCGGCGGATGTCTCGGGTATTCGCGGCCATCGGTTAGGAATTCTGGCGGTTGACGCCGTAGGGCATTTCGTCCTCGCGGATGTGGAAGCCGATCTCGGGCTTGGGCTCGCCGCTCGGCGGTTCGATGAGCTGGCGGATTGCGGCAAAAAGCGCGTTCAAGCCGTCATCATGTTTGTCGAGCCGGCCCTCCGCTTCATCGAGACGCCGGGAGATTTCGAGATTCGCGACCACGATTTCACGCAGTCGAACGAAGCTGCGGACGATCCGCACGCTGGCCTGCACGGCGATCGGGCTGTTCAACACGCTGGCGAGCATGATCACGCCGTGCTCGGTGAAAGCCCAAGGCGCATAGCGGCGACCGCCGCGACCGATCTTTGAGGTCACAATTTGTGACCTCAAATGCGCAAACTCCTCAGGCGTAAGCTGAAACGCAAAATCAATCGGGAATCGATCAGGGTTCCGCTGGAGCGCCTGGTTCAACACTTTCGTCGTTACGCCATAGAACCGCGCCAGATCCGAATCCAGCATCACGCGCTGTCCACGAATGACGTGGATCGCGCTCTCGATACTGTAAATCGGGGCGGTCTCGAGCATGGCGGAATCGAAAGCAACGAGCGAGATCACTTAGCGGTAGCTGCTCTTGAATTCGCCGACGGCGGCTTTGAGGTCGGCGGTGATGGCGTCGTCGATCGCGCCTTTTTCGCGGATCGTGGTGAGGAGCGATTCCTTCCGCGTGTTGAGATATTCCTGCAGCTTGTTTTGAAAATCCTTCACCTTGTCCACGGCGACGTCGTCGAGGAAGCCATTCTGCATCGACCACAGCACCGCGACCTGCAACTCGACGGCCAGCGGCTGATACTGCGTCTGTTTGAAGAGTTCCACGACCCGCGCGCCGCGATCGAGGATCGACTTCGTCTTCGCATCGAGATCGCTCCCGAACTGCGCGAACGCCGCCAGTTCGCGGAACTGGGCGAGGTCGCCCTTGATCTTGCCGGCGACCTGCTTGATTGCCTTGATCTGCGCGGCGGAACCTACGCGGCTCACCGAGAGACCCACGGACACCGCGGGGCGGATGCCTTGGTAGAAGAGGTCGGTCTCCAGATAGATCTGGCCGTCGGTGATGGAGATGACGTTCGTCGGGATGTAAGCGGACACGTCGCCGGCCTGCGTCTCGATGATTGGCAGCGCGGTGAGCGAGCCATTGCCATTCTCTTCGCTGACGCGGGCGCTGCGCTCGAGCAGGCGGCTGTGGAGATAGAAGACATCGCCGGGATACGCCTCGCGGCCGGACGGGCGCTTGAGAAGCAGCGACACCTGGCGGTAAGCGACGGCGTGCTTGGAGAGATCATCGAAGACGATCAGCGCATCCATGCCGTTATCCATGAACCACTCACCCATCGCCGCACCGGAGAACGGCGCGAGGTATTGGTTCGTGGCGTAGTCGGAGGCGGAAGCGACGACGATGATCGTATACTTCAGCGCGCCTTCGGCTTCGAGAATGGCGATGGAGCGAGCGATGCTCGACTGCTTCTGGCCGACCGCGACATAGATGGAATAGAGCGGGCGAAATCCTGCCTTGCCTTCGTTGACCTTATTGATCCGCGATTGATTGATGATCGTGTCGATCGCGATCGTGGTCTTGCCCGTTGCCCGGTCGCCAATGATCAGCTCGCGCTGACCGCGGCCGATCGGGATCATTGCGTCGATCGCCATGATGCCTGTCTGCACCGGCTGACTGACGGACTTCCGCTTGATGATGCCGGGCGCGATTTTCTCGACCGGATAGGTCACGGTGGAATTGATCGGCCCTTTGCCGTCGAGCGGATTGCCGAGCACGCCGACCACGCGGCCGAGCAGCTCTTTACCCACCGGCACGGAAAGCAGGCGGCCCGTGGTCTTCACCTCGGTGCCTTCGGAGATGCCCTTCTCGTCGCCGAGCAGGATCGCGCCGACTTCGGATTCTTCGAGGTTCAGCGCGAGGCCGAAGACGCCGCCGGGGAATTCCACCAGCTCGTTCAGGCGGACATCGCTGAGGCCTTCAATGCGGGCGACGCCGTCGCCGATCTCACGCACAATGCCGACGTTGGACTTGCTGGTGGTCGTCTGGAGACCGCTGATCTGGGATTCGATTTCTTGCAGGATGCTGCTCATGGGCGAAAAAAGTTGATGGTTGAGAGTTAAGAGTTAAAAAGGCGCCTTCAGCGTGAATGAGTGGAGTCTAGGAGTGAACCAGCAGGTTCTCGAGGCGGTCGATCCGATTGCGAACGGAGCTGTCGAAGACATCGCTGCCGATCTTGATGCGGAGCCCGCCGATGAGTTCGGGGGTGACTTTGAATTCCGTGGTGATGGTCTGGCCGTATTTGGCCTTGAGCCCGTTCACGACCTGCTCGCTGAGCCCGCCGTCGAGCGGCTGCGCGCTCTCGATCACCGCGTGATGCTTTTCGATTTCGAGGCGGATCTGACGCTGGAACTCCTTCAGAATTCCGACCGAGTTGCGCGGCTTGGCCTCGACGATTTTGGCGGCAATCGTGCGCACCTTCGCTTCGTCGAGTTGCCCATTGGAGAAGCTCGCCGTGAAGAGCTGCTTGGAAAGTTTGCGGGAATCTTTGTCGAGCTTGGCCATGACGAACCCTTAAGCCGCGAGATCGCGGGTGGCTTCTTCCGAAATGCGACGCTGATCGTCGCCGGTGAGCACCTTGCCGGTGACCTTGGAAGTGGTGTCGATGACGAGACGCGTGATTTCCCTTTTTAGTGAAGCGAGCTCCGCTTCCCGCTCGGCCTTCGTCGCTTCGCGAGCCTTGGCGATGATGGCTTCGGCCTCGCCGATGGCACGCTGGGTTTCGCGATCACCGACGGTCTTCGCCGCGGCGCGGGCGTCGTCGATCATCTTCTGCGCTTCCGCGTTCGCCTTGCTCAAGATTTCCTGGAAACGCACTTCGCTCTCCGCGAGCTGCTGCTTGATCTTCTCCGCATTCGCGAGGCCTTCCGCGATCTTCTGGCGCCGCGCTTCGAGCACGGTGAGCACGGGCTTGTAGGCAAATTTTTGCAGCAGGAAAGCGACGATGCAGAAGCTGATGATCTGCGAAAAAAACAGCCACGCATTGAAGCCGAACGTCTCGCCGGTGCGCGTCGCGCTTTCGCCGAGGCTCTGCAGAATGCCGCCGTCAGCGGCAAGGATGGGAAGGTAAGTCATACTGAGAAAAGTGAGGAAAATCGCAGGAAGAAAGAGGCGCGGGGCCTTCGGTTAGGAAAGAGCCCCGCGCCGCTTGAGTTACTTCACGAGGAAGATGGCGAAGAACACGATGCCTTCTGCGAAGGCGGTGCTCAGGATCGCCTGGACGAGGATCGGAGTCGCGGCGCCGGGATTGCGGCCCACTGCTTCCGATGCCTTCGCGCCGATGAAACCCACGCCGATGGCTGCGCCGAGAGCGGCGAGGCCGACGTGAATGCTTCCGGTCATTTCTGCCAGGATGGGTGCGATTGACATGTTGTGTTTGGTTTTGCTGTTTTCCCGACGACCCCCGCAGGTTGCCCACGGTCCGGCCGACGAAAGTCTGAAATGCTTAGTGGTGCCCCTCCTCGTGCTGACAGATCAGCAACGTGAAGACCGCGGTGAGGAGCATGAAAACGAGGGCCTGCACGACACCGACGAGCAGTTCCATGAAATAGAATGGAATCGGGACCAGCCAGGAAAGGGCGGGGACGATCATTGCCATCGAATGCAGCATGTTTTCACCCGCAAAGACGTTGCCGTAGAGACGAAAACTGAGCGACACGGGGCGAAACAGGATGGAAACGACCTCCAGCACGCCGACGAGCGCAAAGACCACGATCATCATCACCTTCATGAGGCCTTCGGTTTTGCCCTTCGGGCCAAAGATATGGAGGATGAAGCCGCCCGGGCCATTTGCCTGAAGTGCCCAAAAAATCCAGCAGGCAAAGAAGATGGTCGCCATCGCCAACGTCATGTTCAGGTCGGCATTCACCCCGCGTAAGAGCGGCGTGGAAATGTGCTCCAGCCCGCCTTGAGCATTCGGTGTCCCCCACCCAATCGTGCCGACGCCGGGAATCAGGCCAGCCCAGTTTGTGAAGAGAATGAAGATGAAGAGCGTCGCGAAAAACCAGAAGGTCTTCTTCACGAGTTCGTGGCCGATGATGCTCTCGAGGAAGTTGTGCAGACTCTCGACCAGCCACTCCCAGAAGTTCTGCGCGCCATCCGGCACTTCCTTGATCTGCCTCGTCGCATACTGCGCGAAACCGATGATGCCGATCGCCACAATCCAGGTGACGATCATCGAGTTCGTCACCTTAAAAATGCCGAGGTCGATCAGCGGCGCGTAAGGCGTCAGGCCATGATGTTCACCCTCCGCATGCCCACCGACGCCGTGTGCATCAGCAGGCGCCGCGTCCACATGCTCCAGCGGGATCGGATTGTCTTGCGCGAGCGCCGACGCCACCGGCAGCGCGACGAATGCCGTGATCGCGAGCAGCACGGCAACAAGTCGCGTCCAGCGGAGGCTGGCGAGCGAAAAACGGGATGCGAAGACGGTCTGGCTCATTTCCAAAAAGGGGCGGTGCCAAGCGCGGACTGCCGAAAAAATCGGCAGTTCTGAGAGCGTCGGGGAGGACGCCATCAGTGCACGCGGCTGGCAATGCTTTTTGATCAAACAGCGGTGCGGACGTGGTGGCAAGCCCTTTGTGAAATTTTTCACAAAGTTTCGTTTATGACCGCAAAAGCTTGCTGGTACAAGCTCTGCGGGCGGCGGCGGATGTGATTGAATCAGAAAAAGCATGAAGGGTTTGTCATTTGCCCACCCATTTTTCCGTTGAAACCGAGTCGCGTTCGGGCGCCGCGGTAGGGAAGCTGCGCCGCGGGTTCCCAAACTGCGGCCCACCCGGCCGACCTTGCCCGGAGCCCGCGGCGCGGCCTCCCTACCGACGGAAACGGCGCAACCAGCGAGTCCACGGCGAGACCGTGGGAATCTCCCGATCTGCAGCGCGGGCTGCGGTTGGCGGAATCACTGGCGCATGCTGCACGAGCAGATGCTTGAGCGCGCGCGTGGTCTTTTCCACGGAGAATTTCCCGAGCGCCGACTCGCGTCCTTGCCGACCGAGATGCTCCGCCACGGCGGTGTCGCGGAGCATGCGCTCCAGCGCGTCGGCAAAAGCGGCGGGATGGCGCGGTTCGGTGAGGAAGCCCTCCACGCCGTCGGTGATCATCTCCGGCACGCCCGCGATGCGCGTGGAGACGACCGGCACGCCGGTGGCCATCGCCTCCATGATCACCGTCGGCAGATTGTCGCTGCCGCCGTCCTGATCGGGCACACACGCCAGGGCAAAGACATGCGCCGCGGCGAGGTGGCGGCGCACTTCGGCCTGGGAGCGCGGGCCGACAAGTTGCACGCAGTCGCCGAGTTCCGCGGCGGCGATCTGGCCGCGCAGCGCCGATTCGAGCGGGCCGCCGCCGATGATCTCGCAGATGAACTCGACTCCGCGCAGGCGCAGAAACCGGCACGCTTCAATCAAATCGGAGAAGCCTTTCTTTTCCACGTAACGGCCCACGGAGACGATGCGCGGCACCGCGCCCGCCGGTTCGCGCGGCGGGAAGCCGTCCATCGCGATGCCATTGAAAACGCGGAACACACGACCCACCGCGTGGGGATATCTTTCCTCCATCCAGAGCCGCGCAAAATCCGTCTCCGTCACCACGAACTTCGCCCCGCGAACGAGCATCTCATTACTCACCGGCAACTCCGTCGCGCAGAAGATGTCGTTCGCGTGGCCGGTAAAGCTGTAACTGAAACCGAAGAGCTCCTGCAGCCACCAAGCCGTCCGCGCTGCAACGCCTCCAAAGTGCGCGTGAACATGCCGCACCCCGCGCTCGCGCAGTTGCGGCGCGAGCCAGATCGCCTCAAACATCCGCTGCGCATCCGGCTGGCTGCGATGCCGCGGGATCGCCCGGTGCGGCTTGCGCGGCAGCCGGCGGGCGGCGCGTTCGGCGTCCACTTGCGCGCGCAGTTCCTTTTCCTCCGGCGCGTAAAAAACCTCGGCGGAAATCTGTTCGGCGAGTTCTCCCGGATCTTCCGGCCGCCGCAGCGAGACGAGCCACGGATTCATTCCCTGCCGCATCATCTCGGCCGCCTCGCGATAGACGAAGGTCTGCACGAACGACGGAAAGCGCTCGAAGAGATAGGCGAAGGAATTCATGGGAAAATCCGAAATCCGAAACTCGAAATCCGAAACAAATTCCAAACATCAGAATTCGGAAAACAAAGGACGATCGCTTCCCCGCGCGCTCGTTGGTTTTCCGCCACTTCGCTCATTTCGAGATTTTCGAGTTTCAAGTTTCGGATTTCCCGATCGCCCGCGCTTCGTCGTAAAAACTTTCCAGCTTCTCGATCGCCTTCCCCTGCTCGAACTCCTCGCGCATCGAACTCGCGGCGGCCTGGCCGAGAACGAAGAGCCGCTCCGGGTTGGCCGTGATTTCCTCCAGCGCCGCCGCGAGCGCATCGACATCGCGTTCCGGGACCAGCAAACCGGTGCGCTCGTGCGTGACCGCTTCGGGAATGCCGCCGTGCAGCGTCGCAACGACCGGCAGACCGGTGGACATGGCTTCGAGCATCGAGTTGGGCACGCCTTCCTGATTTTGATCGGGCGGCATTTCGCTCGGGTGAAGAAAAACGTGCGACTGCGCGTAAAGCTCGGCCAGTTCTAATTGCGAGAGGAAGCCGCGCAGTTCGATCGCCTCGACTACGCCGAGTTCGGCGGCGAGCCCGAGCAGCTTCTCCTTCATCGGCCCCTCGCCCGCGATCGTGAAGCGCGCCTTCGGATGCGCCGCGTGAAACCGCGCGAACGCCCGCACCGCCGTGAGCAACCCCTTCTTCTCGATCAAGCGGCACGCCTGCACGAAGCGCCACGCGCCATCCGCCGGCACCGGCCGCTGCACGAGCGCGAACTGATCGAGCGGAATCCCCGTGCGATTCAGCCGCAGCTTTTCCCGCGGACAGCCCCACTTTTCCAGCGCAGCGAAAAGCGAATGCGACCGCGCGAGCACCAGCGGCACGGTGCGCAGCAGTTCGCGCATCTGATCGTCATAGCCCGCCTGCTGCGGGCGCGACTGGATGTCCATGCCGTGAAAAGACACGACCGTTGCCTGCGACCATTCCTGAATGAACGGCAGCAAATGGACGCCGGTGTGGCCGAAGTAAACGTGCATCAAATCCGCCGGCTGGCGCCTGAGCAGCTTGATCAATACCTGGAGCTCCCCGCGATAGTAGACCGGCGGTTTGCGCATCACGTATTTCAGCCAAAAGCGCTTCACGAAATTCTTCCTCGCCCGCGGGATCAGCTCGATCTCCGAAAAGGGAAACTCTTTCTCCCCCAGCCGCTCCCGCGTCATGACAAAGGTGCGATAGCGCGTCAGCCCCGTCACCTGCCGGTAAATGTGCCGCATCTCCGGCTTGAGAAACGTGGTGCAATAACTCGCGACGATCGGCGGGCGGTCTGGGCTCTGAGGCTCGGGCATGGAGCGCCGGATTTTGCGACCGGCATCAGGGTTGTCGAGCGCTACGCGCTGGCGGTCTCGACGGAGGTTCCGACCAGTTCACCGAGACGCGTCTTGAGCTTTTCCACCCCCTCGCCGAGCGGTGCGGTGACGGGGAAGACCTCCAGCTTGCGGTAGCGCGTCTTGAAGTGCTTCAGCTTTTCCTTCGCCTCGGGCAGATCCATTTTATTGGCCACCACAATCCACGGGCGCTCGCTGAGCAGCGGGTCGTAAAGGTCCAGTTCCTTGCGCAGCTTCTGCAAATCCTCGATCGGCTCGCGTCCCTCGCTCCCGGCCATGTCGAGGACGAAGACGAGCAGCTTGCAGCGCGTGATGTGGCGGAGGAAATCGTGGCCGAGGCCGATGTTTTCATGCGCCCCTTCAATCAGCCCGGGAATATCCGCAACCGTCACCCGCCGGAAGCCGCCCAGTTCCACGACGCCGATGTGCGGGGTGAGCGTGGTGAACGGATACGACGCCACCCTCGGATGCGCCGCCGAAATTGCCCCGAGCAGCGTGCTCTTGCCGGCGTTCGGATAGCCGACGAAGCCCGCATCGGCGATCTTGCGCAGCTCGAGGTAAAACGTGCCCGCTTCCCCCGGTTCACCCTCCGTGTAGCGGGTCGGCGCCTGATTGCGGGAATTCTTGAAATGCACGTTCCCCAGCCCTCCCTTGCCGCCTTTGCAGAGCACAAACTCCTGCCCCACTTCGGTAATATCCGCGATCGTTTCCAACTCCCGCGGATCGATCTTGCGCCGCTTGCGTTCCTCGCGCTCCGCCTCATTGCCCTCGGGCGCTTTTTCGAGGTTCACAAACATCGCACCATCCCCGTGCTCCACCTCGGGATCGTAATCGTCCGGCGCTTCGTCCGGCAGACGATAGACCACCGTGCCCACGGGCACCGCCAGCACCTTGTCCTCCGCGCTCTTGCCGAAGCACTGCTTGTGGCCCCCGCGGTCGCCATTCCGTGCCTTGATGATCGGCTCGTAGAAAAAGGGCGTGAGATTGTCCGTATGCGTGTCCGCGCGAAGGATCACCGACCCGCCGCGCCCACCGTCACCGCCATCCGGCCCACCCTTGGGAATCTTCGACTCACGGCGGAAGCTGGCGCTGCCATCGCCACCGTCACCGGCTTTGGCTTGAATGCGAATGTGGTCGATGAACATGGCGAAAAGGGCGCGCAGTGTCGCAGAAGTCCGCGCGGATGCAAACGGACCGCGCCGCGGTGAGTGGCTTAATTTTGCGGAACTCGCGGCAGGGAAGCCGCGCCGCCGGGTTCCCACGCAAAGCCGTCGCGCGGTTCCCAAGTGAAAAGGGTGAGCGACCAGGGGAACCCGCGGCGCGGCTTCCCGACCACATCGAGCCACTGCCGCGTAGCGCTCATCCGAGGCGATCGACGACCCGCAGACCCGGCACCCGGCGGAAGTCCGAGTCGTAGGTCAGAACGGCGGCATCTGCTTCGAGCGCGCATATGGCGATCAGGAGATCGGGCACCTGGACGAAATCGCCCCGGCGGTCGATTTCCCAAGCGAGTCTGGCCGCGCGCTCCCACAGGGTGTTGGGAGTCGGCACGTACGACATCGTGTCGAAAATCGCGGCGATTTTGGCGTGCGCTTTCGGCACCCTGATCCCGCGCAAGACTTCGATTTTCACGACTCCGCAGATGAAGAAGTCCACTTCGTCCTCCACCAGTGCGAATTCCCCGAAAGGGTCTTTGCCCTGCCGGAGCCGCGAAATGTAGTAGCTGCTATCGACGAGGATGTTTCCTACCATGGCTGGCTCCTTTACCATACGCAGCTGGCGTTTCCGCCGCCTTGAGCGACTCCGCCTCGCCGGGTTCTTCCCACACGTTCTTCAACTCCTCGGAGGTCATGCCGAGCCCGGCCTTCACGAGCCTCTTGAACTTGGCCTTCCTGACCAACTCAACTAGAGCGACCTCGACCGCCTTGGTCTTGCTGGCCACGCCGGTGATCTTCATCACCTCGGCCAGGGTGTCTTCATCGATGTGCATTGTCATCTTCATGGGGTCGAAAGTATGGCATCGACACCATACTCGCAAGAGATTTTTTCGGGTTTACCGCGCGGCGAGCAGTTGCTGGTAAAGGTCGCGCACTTGTTTCGCGATGGCGGCCCACGAAAAAATCTCCTCCGCCCGCCGGCGGCCAGCTTTGCCGAACGCGGTGCGCTTCGCTGGATCGGCCATCAGCGCATTGACCCCCTTCGCGAGATCGCGGGCAAATTGCTCCGGGTGCGCGGCCTCGAAAGGGCTCTCTTTCATCTGCTCCAGCGGCACGAGGAAGCCGGTTTCGCCTTCCACCACGACCTCCTTGATCCCGCCCACCGCGCTCGCGACCACGGCCGTCTCGCAGGCCATCGCCTCGAGATTGATGATGCCAAACGGCTCGTAGATCGACGGACAACAGAACACCGCTGCATGCGAGTAGAGTTCGATCTTCTCGGGATTCGAGACCATCTGCTCGATCCAGATCACGTCACCGTGCTGGGCCTGCGCGGCGGCCACGGCCTCCTTCATCTCCGCCGCGATCTCCGGGGTGTCCGGCGCACCGGCACAGAGCACGACTTGGAAGCCGCGATCCATGAACTGGATCGCCCGCGCCAGATGCACGATGCCCTTCTGCCGCGTGATGCGTCCGACGAAGAGCACGTACGGCCGCTGCGGATCGACGCCGTATTTTTCCAGAGCCGCGGTGGAAGCGACCGGCTGGTATTCATCGAGATCGATGCCGTTGTAGATCACATGGACCCGCTCCGGCGGAACATTGAAGTATCGCAGCACGTCTTCCCGCGTCTCCTTCGAGACCGCGATTACCGCATCCGCCATCTCGATCGCCGTTTTTTCCACCCAGCAGGAAAAATCGTAGCCGCCGCCGAGTTGCTCGCGCTTCCACGGCCGCAACGGCTCCAGCGAATGCACAGTGAGCAGCATCGGGATGCCGTAGTTCAGCTTCGCCAGGATGCCGCCTAAGTGCGTGTACCAAGTGTGCAGATGCACCACGTCGGCATCGATGTTCGCCGTGTTCCAATCGAGGCCGCGCTGCACCGCGCCGAAGACGGAATGGAGCGGCTTTGGCGCCGTGTAAGCGCTCGTGTCCAACCCGTAGCCGGTCGCCTTCAGCGTGGGCAAATCGAGGCGCGGCTCGCGATGTTCCTTGCCGTAACAGCGCACCTCCACCTCCATCAGCTTGGCCAGTTCCCGGCTGAGATAATCGACATGCACGCCCGCGCCGCCGTAGATCGTCGGGGGGAATTCGTTGGTGAGAAAGAGGGATTTCATCCGCGCGGGCTGCCTTTGTTTCGGAAGCACGCGGTGAGGTCAAACCCCCATCTCAAACCATGACGAACGGTTCGTCGTGATGGAGTCGATGGGGTCTAGCCAAAGGCTCTTCGGAGGCAGCAAAGTTCGCGTATTCTTGCGTCCGTCTCATCCACCACGCGATGGCCACATCTGTCGGAGGCCACGGCGGAGGCAGGTCGGGAATGTCGGTGGGCAGATTGAGATCGAGATCAAGACTGGGGATGCTCATAGGGTCGGACGTTCTTTAGCCGATCGTAGACTCCTTCGCGTCCGAAACGCTGGCAAGTCGCCTCCAGGTCTTGGTGCGAGTAGCGCCCGGGATTCAAGCGGAGCAACTCGATCACGTCGACGATGTCCCGATCTTCACGATGGAGGTTTTTCGCGGCATGCAGCTTGAGGGCAATGAGATGCATGAACGCCGGGACGCGGATGCGCACCTCACCCCAGGCGTGCTCTTCCGCCGCCGCCCATAGCTTCTCGAAAGTGCCTTCGTCCACCATCCCAATATCGAGAACGGGCTCCTGATCCGGCCCGGGACGAAAGCGCCCAAAACGCCCCATCCGACCCTGCTCGTGCAATCCCTGGCTCTCGAGATACTGCTGCATCGCCGGATATCTCGCCTCCGTAATCATGAAGTCGAAATCAAGCGTTTGCCGGGTGTAACGATAAACGTGCAGCGCTTGCCCGCCGACCAGGAGCACCGGAATGCCACTTTCTGCGACAAGCTGGAACGGATTCTTCATCGCACGGTGCTCGATCCGGCTTAGAAAAAGATCGGGATGACGAGGATCGCGACGATGTTCACGACCTTGATCATCGGATTGATCGCCGGGCCGCTGGTGTCCTTGTAAGGATCGCCGACAGTGTCGCCGGTCACGCTGGCTTTGTGCGCGTCGCTGCCTTTGCCGCCGTGGTGACCTTCCTCGATGTATTTCTTCGCATTGTCCCAAGCGCCGCCGCTCGAGGTCATCGCGATGCCGAGGAAAAGGCCGGTGACGATCGAACCGGTGAGCACACCGCCGAGGATGGTCATGCCGCCGGGCACGCTCGCCACGAGCACCACGGCCAGCACGGGGATGAGCGCGGGGACGATCATTTCGCGGAGCGCGGCCTTGGTCACGATGTCCACGCACGTGCCGTAATCCGGCGTATCTTCGCCGCGGAGAATGCCGGGCTTGAGACTGATCTGGCGGCGCACTTCGGTGACCACAGCACCCGCGGCGCGGCCCACGGCATTCATGCTGAAAGCGGAGAAGAGATACGGCAGCAGGCCACCGAGAAAGAGGCCAATGATGACCTTCGGATCCTTGAGCGAGAAATCCAGCCGCGAGGCGACGGAAGCCTTCACCGCGGCGATCTGCTCCAGCGTCGGAGCGACAAGCGCGGCGATTTCCTTCTTCGTGAGGTGATCGGAGAGGTCCACGTAATAGCTGCCGAAAAGCACGATCGCCGCGAGGCCGGCGCTGGCGATGGCGTAGCCTTTGGTCACGGCTTTCATCGTGTTGCCCACGGCATCGAGGTCGTCGGTGATCGCGCGCACTTCCTTGGGCAGGCCACTCATCACGGCGATGCCGCCGGCGTTGTCGGTGATCGGGCCGAAGGCATCGAGCGAGATGATGATGCCGGCCATGGCGAGCATGGCCATGACGGCGACGGCGATGCCGTAGAGACCGGCGGCGGCGAAGCTCAGCCAGATGCTCGCACCGATGCAGAGCACCGGCAGCGCGGTGGCGTGCATGCCCACGGCGAGGCCGGCGATGATGTTCGTGGCGTGGCCGGTCACGGAAGCCTCGGCGATCTTGCGCACCGGGGCGTATTCGGTGGCCGTATAGTAGTTGGTGATGAGCACCGACGCGCCGGTCATGAAGAGGCCGACGAGCGCGGAAAAGTAGACGCCGTTGGCGGTGTAAATCGCTTCCACACCGGTCAGCACGTCCTTCACTTTGAGGCCGCCGGCGAAGAGCGATTGCGTGACCGGCCAGAATCCGACCGCGGAAACCAGCGCGGCGATCAGCACTCCGAACATCAGCGCGTTCGCCGGCTTGGCTTTGCTAAAATTCACGTAAACCACGCCGATGATCGAGGCGATGATCGACACCCCACCGAGCACGAAAGGGAACACCACCGCCGCGCCCGTGGCGACGGTCAGCCCGCCGACCAGCACCGCGCCGATCACTGCGACTGCATACGTTTCAAACACATCCGCCGCCATGCCCGCGCAGTCGCCCACGTTGTCGCCCACGTTGTCGGCGATCGTCGCCGGGTTGCGCGGATCGTCTTCGTCGAGGTTCGATTCCACCTTGCCCACGAGATCCGCGCCCACGTCCGCCGCCTTCGTATAAATGCCGCCGCCCAGCCGCGCGAAAACCGAGATGAGCGACGCACCGAGCGCCACGCCCACGAGGCTGGAGAGCGCGCGGTCGGGATTGATCTTCGACATCACGATCCAGAACAGCGCCACGGAAAGCAGTGCCAGTCCCACCACGAGCAAGCCCGTGACCGCCCCGCCATTGAAGGCCGCTTGCAGCGCCTTTTTCCGGCTGATCGTCGCTCCTTGCGCCGTGCGCACATTGGCCAGCACGGCGATGCGCATGCCGATGAATCCCGCCGCGAGCGAGCAGACGCTGCCGAGCAGAAAGCCGATCGCCGTCGGCCAATCCTTCGCAAAGCCGATGACGAAAAACAGCGCGGCCGCGATGCGCGAGATCGAGATGATCTGCCGGTGCAGGTAAGCCTTCGCGCCTTCCTGAATGGCGCCGGCGATTTCCTTCATCCGCTCGTTTCCCGCCGGAGAAGCGAGGATCGTTTTGATCAAATAGAGGGCGACGCCGAGGCCCAGGGCGCCGCAAATGATGGCGATGTGGAATCCGTAAGTTTCGTAAGGTGAGACGGCGAGAAGGGTCATGCAGCGCTAGTCCGATGGGGGGGAAAGGCGCGGGAGTGTAGAAACGACCCCCGGCTTGGCAACGCTTTATTTACGCGGCGCGGCGGCTGATCGGGCGCGCATCGCGGCCCTTCCATTCGGCGATCCGCTGGCGGCGATTAACCCTCAGCGCACCACCAGGCTCAGCACCGCTTTCTGCGCGTGCAGGCGGTTTTCCGCTTCGTCGAAGATCACCTCGGCAAACTGCTCCAGCACTTCGTCCGTGATCTCCTTGCCGCGATACGCCGGCAGGCAATGCAGCACCAGCGCGCCCGGCTTCGCTTTCGCCACAAGCGCCGCATTGATCTGATACCCGCCGAGTTGCGCGAGGCGATACCCGGCTTCTTCCTCCTTGCCCATGCTCACCCACACGTCGGTGTAGAGCACGTCCGCGCCGGTTGCCGCCGCGTCCACGTCGTCGGTCACTTCGATCTTCCCCGGCCCGGCCGCGCGCACTTTTTCCACCAGCGCCGCGTCGGGCTGGAACGGTCCCGGCGCCGCGATCCGCAGCGTGAAGCCCAGCTTCGCCGCCGCCCACATCCACGAGATGGGCACATTGCACGCACCGTCGCCCACGAAGGTCACCACCTTGCCCTCGTAGCCGCCGAGCCGCTCCTGCATCGTCTGCAAGTCCGCGAGAATCTGGCACGGGTGCTCTTCATCAGTCAGCGCATTGATCACCGGCAGACCGCTGTGCTGCGCCAGTTCCACCACGTCGCTCTGCGCGAAGGTGCGGATCACGATCCCGTGCACCATCCGGCCGAGCACCCGCGCGGTGTCCTTGATCGGCTCGCCACGACCGAGCTGGATGTCGTTCGCATTGAGAAAAAGCACGTCGCCCCCGAGTTCGCGAATGCCCACCTCGAAGCTCACCCGCGTCCGCGTCGAGCTCTTCGTGAAGATCATCGCCCAACACTGATGCCGCAGCGGATGCGCGGTGTGTTTTCCCCGCGTCGCCTTCAGCTCCGCGGCGAGCGCGAGGATTTCCCGCAGCTCGGCGGCGCTGAGTGATTCGATCGAAAGCAGATGCTTCATGGCAGAGTCCCCCTTGGTTTCGGAAAAAGGCGGCGAGGCTCCCGCAAGCCGCCGGCGATGACAAGCCCGCGTTTCGCCCCACGCCTGAGCCGCGCATCGTGCCCCACACTTCCCCTCGACGCCCCGCCGGCCCGTTCGTATGGATCGACCATGTCCCCGATTTCCTTCCCCTGCATCGAACGGCTCGAAGCGCGCATCGCCCCGGCCGCCACTTTCATCTCCGCCACCACGGCGAGTTACACCGACCAGGACGGCGACCGCGTCACCGTGAGATTCAGCAAGCCGATCCTCACCGACGGCCCGCTGGGCAACATCGCCGCGATCCTCCCCACCACCGATGCGGGCGGGGGCAAGGTGCTCGACGCCATCAACCTCGCTGGCCGCACCGCCGCGGCCGGCACCACCATCACCGTCTCGGTGGCCGTGGCCGGCAATGGCGACGGCCTCGCCACCGTCGGCACCATCGACGCCACCGGCATCGACCTCGGCGCGGTGAACATCAAGGGCGACCTCGGCACCATCATCGCGGGAGACGCCACGGTCGCCAACGGCGGCCTGAAAAGCCTCACCGTCACCTCTTTCGGCCGCGTCGCCTTTGAAGCCGGCAACACCCCCGCGGCCAGCGTCATCACCGGCTCCGTCGGCGCCCTCATCGTGAAGACCGACGTCTCCGGCGCCAGCTTTTCCGTCGCGTCTCCCATCACCCCCTTCGGCAAGCTCGCCAGCATCTTCGTGGGCGGCACCGTCCGCGCTGGATTCACTTCGGACAGCGGCAATCTGCAGGCCGATGGCGACATCGGAAAAATCACGATCCTCGGCGCCCTCGTCGGCGACCTGGAGTCCACCGCTCTCCTCGGCAGCAATTTCGGGAACGTCGGCGCCATCGTCATCGGCGGCTCTGTGATCGGCGGCGCGGGGGAAAATTCCGCCTTCATCTTTGGCAACGCCATCGCTTCCCTCACCATTCGCGGCAGCCTCCAGGGCGGCACCGCGGAAAACTCCGGCCTCGTCTCGGCCAGCACCCTCGGCCCCGTCACCATCCTCAATGCCATCTTCGGCAACGACGGCAATTTCAGCGGCAGCATCTCCGCGGACAAAATCGGCGCGATCAACGTCGGCGGCGCGGTCTTCGGCGGGTTGGGCGGAAACAGCGGCTCGATTGCCGCGTTCACCGGCCCCATCGGCAACATCAAGATCGGCTCCACCCTCCAGGGCGGCGACGGCAGCGATTCCGGCCAGATCATCGGCAACGGCCTCGGCAGCGTCTCCGTCAACGGCTCTCTCATCGGTGGCAACGGCAACGGCAGCGGCTCGATCCTCAGCGGAGGCAGCATCGGCGCCGTCAACATCCGCGGCAACCTGATCGGTGGCGGCATCGACGACACCACGCTGGAAGCCGGCCAGATCTGGGCCTTCGGCGGCAACATCGCCAGCGTCACCGTCGGCGCCAACGCCATCGCCGGCTTCAACGCCTTTTCCGGCTCCATCCTCGCCGAGGGCACCCTCGGCCCGATTAAGATCGGCGTGGACATCTTCAGCGCCGGCGGCGCCGATTTCATCATCCGCGCCGGAGGCAATCCCGCCGGCGGCAACGCCATCGCTTCCCTCACCGTCGGCGGCAGCGTCGCCAGCACGCTGGTCCTCGCCGGCTTCAGCCTCAACAACGAAGCCGTGAACGCCAACGCCAGCATCGGCGCGGTCAAAGTGGGCGGGAGCTGGACCGCCGCCAGCATCGCCGCCGGCGTGCGCAATCTCGGCACCGACGACGCACTCGGCGGCACCGGCACCGCGTTCGACAACTTCAACTTTGGCGACACCCACGACCGGAACTACCGCGCCACCACCCTCGTCTCGAAAATCGCCAGCATCAGCATCGGCGGCACCATCCGCGGCACCACCGGCGGCACCGATCACTACGGCTTCGTCGCCACCCAAATCGGCAGCTTGAAGATCGACGGCACCCTCATCCCGCTCACGCCCACCGTCGGCACCGACAACCGCCTCATCGGCCTCACCGGCGACTTCCGGATCCACGAAGTCTAGCGCCGGATTTTGCCTGTTTCCCGCCGCCGCGAACGCGCACAATCTTCGCCCATGAATCCGCTCCGCCTCCTTCTGGTCGGCAGTCTCGTCGCATTCCTGGCCCCCGCCACCCCGCTCCTCGCGCAAAAGCCGGCGACCTATCCGGATAGCGAAGCCGGCCAGCATGTGGGGGAAACGGCCACCGTCACCGGCAAGCTCGTCGCCATCACCAAGTCGTCCAAAGGCCACTCCTACTTGAACCTCGGCGGCCGCTTCCCGCAGCAGCTCTTCACCGGCGTCGTTTTTTCCTCCGACGGAGGAACCGTCGGCGACCTCACCCAATACGAAGGCAAGGAGATCGCCCTCACCGGCAAGATCGATCTCTCCCCTGACCAGAAGCCCCAGATCATCCTCCGCAAGCCCGATCAAATCGCCCTCGCCGACGGCACCGCACCCACCGCCGCCACCATGCCACCCGCGGCACCTGCTGCACCCGCTGCTGCACCCGCCGCACCCGTCCTCGCTTCCGCCGCCACCCCAGCGCCGAAACCCGCCGCGCCCGCCGCAAAAATCGCGCTGGGCCCCAACTGGAACAGCCCCGGCCAGGGCAGCGAAATGATCCGCAAGGATCTCGCCAAGCTTTTCGGCGGCCAGAGCCTCCCGCCGGAAATGGACGCCGGCATCTTCGTCTACCCGGACATCCCCTACCTCACCCCGCTCGCTGCCGCGAAAAAGCGGCTCAACCTCGAAGGCGTCGCCGCGTCCACCAACCGCGTCACCTGCCCCGGCATGCCCGTCGGCTCTTTCACCGCGCATTCATTCGCCGGCGTCTTTGCCGGCGGCTACACGCGCCTCTTCCTCGTCACCGACAACGCCGCCCAGGTCGTCAGCGTCCTCGCCGTCGACGACAACGTCCGCCAGCGCACCCCCGACGTCACCGACACCGGCGGCTACCACGCCTACAATTTCCTCAGCCTCCGCGTGAAAGGAAACCCCGACCTCATCGTCCGGCACACCGTCGTCCCCGAAGGCGCGCCCGCCGGCACCGTCGTCGTCGAGAGCCTGCTCATCGACCCCACCGATCTGGACAAGCCCGGCACCACCAAAACGAGCAGCACCGGCAAAACTTACACCCCGCGCACCCCCAAGTCCGGCAAGGTCATGGAGCGTTCGCGCTGGTACGTGCCCGTGCCCGTGGTGAATCTGATCCTCCGCTGCGTGGGTTCGCGGTGAGCGGCTGGGTGGTGAATGGTGAATGGTGAATCGTGAATCGTGAATCGTGAATGGATGAAGCCGCACCGTTAACCGGCGGCTTCTTCACCATTCACTATTCACGATTCACCATTCCCAAATCTCCCAACACCCCGCGCAAAATCCCCGCCCCCTCCTCGATCTCCGCGCGCGTGACATTCAGCGGCGGCAGCCAGCGGATCGCGTGGGTGCCGCTCGGCACGGTGAGCAGGCCGGCTTCGTGGAGCCGGTCGACGACGTAGAGACTCGGCCCGCGCGGCTTGGCCGCCGGCACGCGCTCGACGAAATCTGCGACCAGCTCGAACGCGAGCATCAGCCCCACGCCCCGCACTTCCTGCACCAGCGGCGACCCGATCGCCTCGATCGCCGCCACGGCATGCGGCCCGAGCACCCGCGCATTTTCCAGCATGCCCTCCTCCTCGATCACGCTCAGCACTTCCAGCGCGCCCGAGCTGACCAGCGGCGTGCCGCCGAAAGTAGTGCCATGCGAACCCGGCCCGAGCAGATCGCAAAGCGGGATGGTCGCGCCGCTTTTCAGCAGCACCGGGCGGTCGCTCACCCAGATCGCGCCGAGCGGGAAGCCGCCCGCGATCCCCTTCGCCCAGCTCACCGCGTCCGGCATCAGATCGTCGCCCGCGAGCGTCTTCCAGCCGCACCAGTCGCCGGTGCGCCCGAGGCCGCATTGCACCTCGTCGAACATCAGCAGCGCGTGATGCCGGTCGCACAGCTCACGCGCCAGCCGCAGGTATTCCGCCGACGCCGGATAGATGCCGCGCTCGCCCTGCACCGGCTCGAAGAGCACCGCGGCGACGCCCGGATTCTGCATCGCCCCGAGCAGCGCCGGGCCATCGTTGTATTCCACCTGCTCAAAGCCCTGCACCAGCGGCTCGAAACCTTTTTTCACCTTCTCTTGCCCCGTCGCCGCGATGCCCGCCAGCGTGCGACCGTGGAAGGAGCCGTGCATCGTGAGGATGGTGTGCCGATACGCGTCCGCGCCGATCAGTTCGCCCGTCGTGTGCGTCGGCGGCGGCGGCACGCCTTCGTTGCCATACTTCCGCGCCAGCTTGAAGAGCGCCTCATTCGCCTCCGCCCCGCTGTTGCAAAAAAACACCTTCCCGCGCGGCTCACCCGGCGCGCACGTCAGCCGCACCAGCCGTTCGGCCAGCTCCGCCTGCGGGCGGGTGAAATAGAGATTCGACGTGTGGACGAGCGTGGCGATCTGCGCCTGCATCTTCGCGACGACGCGCGGATGACAGTGCCCGATCGAGGTCACCGCGATGCCCGCGCCGAAATCGAGGTAACGCTTGCCCGCTTCATCCCACACCTCGCTCCCGCGCCCGCGCGCCAGCTTCAGGTCGAAGCGCCCGTAGGTCGGGATGACGTAGCGATCGTAGAGTTCGCGAGTGGAGGCAGCGGCTGGAGACATGGGGCGGCGAGATTACGCACGCCGCCGGTTTTTGCATCGGGAAAAGTGGGGTGGTCTTGCCACCAGCGGCACCTTCACCGGCTTCGGCGCCGTCGGCCTAACTAGATTGCCACAAACAAACCGGCCCAATGCGGCGGCGGTCAATAGATCGGCTGCTGGGCTAGCGCCGAGCGTTCGACCGGCACGGCGCCGTGCTCGTATTTAGCCGTCACCTGCCGGACCAGCTCCAGAAACCACGCGGGGGCGTCCGGGGCGACGAGCACCTTCTCAATTGTCTCCGCCACCGGGAGTTTCACCCACTGGCCTGCCGCCGGCTTGCGCTTCCTCGTGCCTTTCAGCAGCGCCTCCATGCCCGCCGGGGCGACGATCGCCCTCACTTCCCGCTCATGCTCGAAGGACTTCCGCTTGTAGAGAAATGGTGCCAGCGGGTGGCTCTCCGGAATCCATCCCGTCTCGTAATCGACGTATCGCACCATGCCCGCCCGCGCGATATCGCCCATCGCCTCCCGCAGCTTGCGAAAGGTCGTCTGCACGCACACCGCCTCGTCCGTCCGCGCATAGAGCCTCCACATCGCGGCAGATTCGCGCTCGTTCATGTGCCAGCAACTGACCGCCACATGCTCGCGCAGCCGTTGCACCATCTCACCCGCGGTGAGGCCAAAGGCGGGGGCCATATGCTTGTGAATCATCGGGCGCAACTCCTGATTGCCTCGCCCGTAGGAGCCTTCGAACCGATCCTCCAGCATCGCCACCGTCGGGAGAAAGACACCGCCGTTCTCAAGCATCGAGACATATTTCGTGAAGTCCATGTAGCGCCACACCGGGTTGTCGGAGTTCACCGGCGGCATGAAAAGGGTGTAAGGGGCGGCCTGATAGGCCCCTTCATCCTCCGCCCGTTTCATCCGTGGCAATCGTCCCGCCCTCAAATCTTCAAGATACGTTTCGAGACCTGCACGGCGGGCTTCCCGAGCAGCTAGCTTGGCGCCTCCCTCGCCGCCACATTTCGTGTCGTAGAAGCTGCGATTCACCTGCTTTTTCTCAGGTCCCGGCCAAGTAGCCTGCCAAAACCAATGTCGGCGTGATCCGGATTTCGTGATCCGATCATTGAATGAACGGCTGATTCCGTGATTTGGGTCCACGTCCACTTTACCAAACTTCCCATACCCGATCTCCGACGCCGCGAATTCATTCTCCATCGCGTCGCGGAAGCGCTGAGCGACGACCAGTGCCTGCTCCTTTCCTCGAAACAGACTGTCGCTGAAGGATTGGCTGACCGGTGGTCTTCCCTTGAAGGTGAAATGCACTTGCCAGAGCCGCGTCCACGAGCCGGCGCCTTTCTTTTGGTAATCGACACGGCGGATGTTTCTCTCGACGCCGGAAAGAGGAGCGTGACGCATCGCCAGATGCTGCTTCCGTCGAGCGCAAAAGGCGAGTGCGGCCACCACGTTTCCCCGGCCATCGAAACCCTCGACCCTTTGTCCATCCCGCCACTCCTGGCCACCCTCCCCCTCGTTCCCAAACTGTGTCTGGGAATGCTCCTGCGGAGCGAAACTCTGTTTCGCACGGCGGGGGTCTCCGCGGGTGGGTTCCGGCGCGCAGAAGTGCCACCGCCCCGCCGCGCAATGGAATTTCCCCTCTCGCGTGCGTTCCCAAGGCCCCACTTTGGGAACGAGGCGGGGGCTTCTGGAAGACTCAGTGCCAGCGGATCAGGAGGTCTCCTAAAGCAGAGGTCCCACGGTACTGGGCACGTCTGCGCGGCGCTCGCTTCTTTTCCGCACGCTGGGCCGACGCTGCACCAGCCGGGCCGAAAACTTCGTTGAGCCGATGCTTCAGCCCGCGTAAACGACTTCGCGGATCTCGCTGGTCTGGCCGATTTCCTCGTCGTCGATTACGCCGATGGCCATGTATTCGCGGATTTCGGGGGTGTTGGGCACGGTGAGCGGGGCTTCGTAGTACTCGGGGAATTTGCGGTTGCGCACGGCGATGAGTTTCCACTGCACGTCGTCCTTTTTGCGGGTGTAGACCGCGGCCCTCCTCCGGCGGAGGCCAGCCAGCAGTTTTCGCTAAAGAAATTGCCGCGGCGACCGATGACTTGGCTAGTGAACTGCTCTTTCCAGAGGCCATGATCGACTGCAACAGCAACTGCTACCGGGTAGACGCCGCCAAGGCGCTGGCCAACCAGTTGCGCACGCAGGCGGTGACGAAGCAGAGAGGCGACGAGGGCGACCCCAAGTCGAACCGGCTGCAGGGCGAACTGCAAAACCTCGACGCGCAGATCAAGTCCGGCGACGCAAAACAGGCCGAGTCGGCCGTGAGCGCGGTGAAGCGCGAGATCACCGCGAGTGCCGCGGAGCCACCGACCGACCGGAGCAGCGGGCAACTGCCCGGACGCGGGGAGCCGTTCCGCGGTTTCCTGGCCTACGCCTGAGGGCTACTGCGGCGGCTTTTGTTTCCGCGGATCTTTTTCCCCCACGTCGGTAAAGGGCGGGCGCTCGAAGGTCTGGCTGTCGCCGGTGACGCGCGGGTCGCCGGCTTCGGTGAGCGTTTTCAGCAGCGCGGCGGCGAACTTTTCCCGCTCGGCGGCGTAGGCGGGATCGGCGGCGACGTTGCGCATCTGCTGCGGGTCTTTGCGCAGGTCGTAGAGTTCTTCGCCGGGGCGTTTGCCGAAGGCGAAATCGAACGCCGGCTTCCACGCGGGCTCGGTGCCGTGCCAGATCAGCCACGCCTTGGTGGGGCTGGCGTCCATGTCGGGGAAGGCGGCGTAGGTGTTGCGCTCCAGCTCCTCCAGCGGCGGCGGCGAACTCGGGCCGGCGGCGCCGAGCGGCGCGCCCATGGGCCAGCGGTCGGGGGCGAAATTGCGCACGTAGAGAAAGTGATCGGTGCGCAGGGCGCGCATCGGGTAGGGCAGATTATCGGCGCGGGCGGTGGCGACGTGGCGCTCGCGACCGGTGATCACGGAGTCGCGCGCCGGGTCGATCTGGCCGGCTTGGTCGGACTTGAGCAGCGGCAGGATGCTGCGGCCATACAGCCCGGGCGGCGGAGTGACGCCGCCGATTTCCATGAACGTGGGCGCGATGTCGGGCATGCAAAAGAAGTCGTCGATCACGCGCCCGGGGTTTTTCGGCGGGTTCCCCGCGCCGCCCGGCCAGCGGATCGCGAGGGCGACGGACGTGCCGTGGTCGTAGAGGTTGCATTTGCCCGCGGGGACGCCCGGCATGCCGTGGTCGCCGCTGACGACGACGACCGTGCGGTCGAGTTCGCCGAGGTCTTCGAGTTTTTTCAGCAGCACGCCGATGTAGGCGTCCACGGCCTGGCATTCGCCGAGGTAATCGGCCACGTCTTCGCGCACCTCGGGCACGTCGGGGAGGAACGCGGGCATTTTGCCGCGCAGCGCGTCGGGCTCGATGCCCCAGAGTTTTTTGCCAGAGCCCTTGATCCAGGTGCGGTGCGTGGTGGTAGTGCCGAAGAAATAGAGAAACGGCTGGCCGGGTTTTCGGTCGGCGATGAAGGCGTCGAAATTGCCGCGCACTTCGGCGAGCAGCGTTTCGCGCGCGGCATCGAGCGGGGTGCCCGCGGCGACGAGTTTAGTGACTTCCTCGGAGTAGTTGTTCGAGAGGCGGCCCGCTTTTTCGTAAGCGTACTGCTGTCCGCCGAAGGGCGCATCCGCCGGCGCGCCGGGGCCCCACACCTTGTAGCTCTTGCCGATGTGGTAACCGGCGTCGCGGAGCAGCAGCGGGAAGCTGGGGATCGCCGGGTCCCAGACCGCGCCATTCAGGATCGCCCCGCGGCCGGTGTTGAAAAAATAGCGGCCGGTGAGCATCGAGCTACGGCACGGCGTGCAGGAGGGTGAGTTCACAAACGCGCGGCGGAAGAGCACGCCCTCGCGAGCGATGCGGTCGACGTTCGGCGTTTTGATCGCGTCGTTGATCGTGCCCTTTCCATCCACGGCAGCATAGGCGCTGGCGTAGCGGCCCCAGTCGTCGGCGAAGACAAAGAGGATATTCAGCCGCGGCAGCTCGGCGGCGGTGGCGATGATGGGGAGCAGCAGAGCGGCGAGCGTGGGGAGGAGTCGCATAGGATCGCCATCGAACCACAAACTCACCGGACAGTCGCGGGCCGAAATTTTACCGCAGAGACGCGGAGACGCGGAGACGCAGAGGAAAGCAAAGGGAGTGAAGGAGCAGGCATCTCCTCATCCATTCTCTGCGCCTCCGCGCCTCTGCGGTGCAAACATCCTGTGCCGACTTTCGCCAAAGGACGGGGAGCGGCGCGGGTCTGCTGATGGCTAAGTCGGCTTGCTGGCCCCACCTTGTGCAATGCCCGCGGCTGCTTAAACTCCCCGTCCCTTCGCCATGTCCATCGAACACACCGATCCCCTCAATTCCCGCATCCTCGCCGTCTCCGAGGACAAGATCGCCGGCTTCGTCCGCGAGCCGTTCGTGGAAATCGCCGAACGCTCGGGCGTGCCGCTCGATCAAGTGCTGGAGCGCATTCGCACCATGCTCGCCGCCGGCACGATCCGCCGCGTGCGCCAGACGCTCGTGGCCAGCAACCTCGCGGAAGGCGCGCTCGTCGCGTGGAAAGTGCCCGAGGAAAAGCTGACCAGCGCGTTCGATTTCATGTTTCAGCACGACCCGTTCAGCGGCCACGTCGTGGTGCGCTCCACGGATGAGCAGACCGCGGGCAGCGAGTATCGCCTCTGGACCACGCTCAAGGTACCGGTCGGCCGCTCGATGGCGGAACACTGCGAGGTGCTCATGCGCCACACCGGCTGCACGCACTTCAAGCTCATGCCGGCGAAAGGCATCTTCGCCCTTGGCGTCGGCCATGTGCGGCGCAAAACGATCGAACCCGGCGACATGGGCGACGAGCCCGCGAAAATGATCCGCGTGGGCGTCGTGCAGCTCAGCGATTTGGAGTGGGAAATCCTGCTCGCGCTGAAACGCGAACTCACGATCGACGAAGTGCGCGTGGGCCTCTGGGAAAGCCGCGCTGCCGAAGCCGGCGTCGATCTCGACACCTTCATCCGCGTCGCCGAAGACCTCAACGCCCGCCAGGTCATCGGCCGCTTTTCCACCTTCCTCGAACACGTCAAACCCTCCGCCACCGGCCAGCGCGTGACCCGTTTCAACGCCCTCTTCCACTGGGCTGTTCCCCACGGGCGCGAGGTCGAGGCCGGCGGCGAAGTGGGCCGTCATCACATCATGACCCACGCCTACTGGCGTGAGGGCGGCGCGGAGTTCAAAAACGTGAACATCATGGGCGTGGCGCACGGCACTGAAAAACCGCGCGTCCTCGAGCACAAAGCCGCCATCGACCAGCGTCTCGCCGCTTGCGGCATTCCGGTCGCCTACACGAACGTCTTCTGGGGCGGCCGCAGTGAGATCAAGCCGAGCGAAATCTCCCCACGCATCCATCGCGAGTGGCTGGCCAAAATGGCCGCGCCGGAAGCGGCGGGAGTCTAACCCCGGAACCCACCCGTGCTGTCTCGCGACGGAGACGTGCCAGGGAACCGGCCGGCCAGTGCGCGCTTCACACTCACGCGCTGGAGCCTGGTGCTCGCGGCCGGACAGCGCCGGGAGGGCGACGCGAACGCCGCGCTGACCTGGCTCTGTGAGCGGTATTGGTTCCCGCTTTTCGCCCACGCGCGCAGCCGCGGCAGCCCACCGGCGGAGGCGGAAGATTCGGTGCAGGCTTTTTTTGAGCGGATCGTCGAGGGCGACATGCTCGGCGCGGCGGATGCGGAACGCGGACGGTTTCGCTCGTTCCTGCTCGGGTGTTTCAATCACTTCCTCTCCCACGAGCGACGGCGCGGCCAGCGGCTCAAGCGCGGCGGCGGCGCGGAATCCATTTCGATCGATCAAGTGGACGCCGAGGCGCGGCTCCAGCGCGAGCTGGTCGATGGCCACACGCCGGCGCTGGATTTCGACCGCGTCTGGGCGCTCACGCTGCTCGACCGCGTGCTCGCCGCGCTCCGTGAGGAATGCGACGCCGATGGCAAAGCGGGCCGCTTCGTCGTGCTGCAGACTTTCATCCAGGGCGAGCGCGGCGAGACGCCGCTGGCCGAAGCCGCGGAGCGCCTCGGCCTGTCGTTGCCCGCGGTGAAGTCGATCGTGCATCGACTGCGCCAGCGGTTTCGGGAACTCGTCCGCGCAGAAATCCGCGAAACCGTCGAGAGCGACGAGGCGCTGCCCGCCGAGCTCCAGCACCTTTTCACCGCGCTGAGCCGGCGGTAAAAGTGAGGCTTCGCGAATCCTTTTTGCCATGAACGGGCAAGAAACAGAGGTGATCCCGAGCACCCGCGAAAATCCAGCCGGCCTCTGCGCAACTTGCGGCGGGGAATATCGCGCCGGCATCTGCCCGAGCTGCACGCTGCGCATCGCGCTCGACCTGGACGACGAACCCGAGCCGGAAGAAATGACGCAGAACCCGGCAGCGACTGGCGCTTACGAGCTGCTCGAAGTGATCGCCCAAGGCGGCATGGGCGTGGTCTGGCGCGCGCGGCAGACCCGGCTGCGGCGCGTCGTCGCGCTGAAGCTCCTGCGCGAGAGCTGCCTGCCCGGTGAGGAACTCGCGCGGCGCTTCCGCATCGAGGCGGAAGCCGTCTCGCTGCTCCGGCATCCGCACATCGTCACCGTCTACGAAGTGGGGGAAATGGGCGGTCGCTATTTCCTCAGCATGGAGCTGCTCGCCGGCTCCCTCGCGGGACGGCTGCTCGAACGCGCCTTCGCACCGAAAGAAGCGGCGGCGCTTCTGGCCAAGATCGCCGGGGCCGTGCAGCACGCGCACGAACGCGGGGTGCTGCACCGCGACCTCAAGCCCTCGAACATCCTCCTCGACGACGCGGGCGAACCGCGCGTGAGCGACTTCGGCCTGGCCCGGCTCACGGAAGATGTGGAGCATCCCACCCTCAGCGGCGCGCTCCTCGGCACGCCGGCCTACATGGCTCCCGAGCAGGCCGATGGTGCCCACGGCGAGGTCACCACGCGGAGCGATGTCTACAGCCTCGGCGCGATTTTTTACGAAATGCTCACGGGCCGCGTTCCATTCGAGGGCGCGTCGCATCTGGAACTGCTGCGGCAGGTCGCCGATAAAAATCCGACCCGGCCTTCCAGCGTCATCCCGGGGCTCGATCGCGATCTCGAAACGATCTGCCTCAAGTGTCTCGAAAAAGCGCCCGGGGCGCGTTACCCGAGCGCGCGGACGCTGGCCGAGGATCTGGATCGCTGGCAGCGCGGCGAGGCGATTCACGCGCGGCCCGCTTCCACGCCGGAGCGGCTCTGGAAATGGTCGCGCCGCCACAAGGCGCTGGCCGCGCTCATCGTCACCGCGCTCGGCGGCGCGCTCGCCATCGCGGTGCTCTCCGTCGCTTTCACCAAGCAGCTCCAGCGGGAAGTCCGCCGCACCACCGCCGCCGAGCGCATCGCGCTGCACCGGCTGGCCGCGCAGTACGGCGAGACCGCGGCCCAGCTCGTCCAGCGCGAAGACTCGCTGCGCGCGCTGCCTTATCTCGCGGAGAGCTGCGCGCTGCTCGGCGACGATCCCGCGGCGGCGCGGATCGCCCGGCTCCGCTTCGAGGCGATCGTCCGCACCGCCCCGCGTCTCGCCCAGCTCTGGCTGCCGGAGGATCGGCTCCGCGGGGTCGACTTTGATCCCCATGCCCAGCGCGTCGTGATCATGGCCGGAGAGACGGCGACGATCTTCGACACCGCGACCGGGCAGCCCGTAACTCCGCCGCTTGTCCACGCCGACGAAGTCCTCCACGGCCACCTCCTCGAGCGCGGCAACCGACTCCTTTGCCAAACCAAAAGCGACCAATGGGTCCTGTGGGACGCGCGGACGGGCGAGCGCATCGCCGCCCGCGAAGGCTACATTTTCCCGATGAAATCGGCGCTCTCGGTCCTCGACCGCGGGCTGGCCTGGCGGTTCCTGGCCTGGCGCAAAAACGTCGTCCAGTCTTTCTCCCTCACCGACGGCACCACGGAAGGCGACCCGATCGATGCCGGCGGGCCGGTCGAGTGGGCGATGCAGAGCCGGATTTTCCGCGACGTGCCGAACCCCGGGGGACTCTCCATTTTCCTCATCGCGACCGAAGACGGCCGCCTGCATCTATGGGATCCCGCCACGCGGCGGGAAGCCGTGCCGCCGCTCGAACTCGGCCGCAACCCCCTGCCGCGCGGCTACGATTGGGTGAACCACCGCTACGCCTTCGAAGCGGACGAGGGGCGCGGCCTGCGACTCAGCCAGCTCGACATGGCAACCCTGCGGATTACCGAAAAAACGCGGAGCAACACCGCGACACATCGCGTCCACGGCTGGCTCGGCTCACCGCGGCGCTGGTGCGTGCTGGCCCGCGAAGACAATGGCTTCACGCTGCGCGACACGCTCACGGGCAGCCGGCTGATGTTTGCGCATCACGAGGCGCAGGGCTTCAACGCCGCGGTGGCTCGCGACTCGGGCGTTCTCGTCACTTCGTCGCGCGACGGCGCACTGCGGATTTGGAACGATGGCGGCAAACCGGCCACGCCCTACCTGCTCGTGGGTGGCCGGCCCGAACAACTGCTGCTCGACGACACCGGCCAGCAACTCGTTTCCGCGAGCACCGAACCCGCCGTGCGGCTCTGGGAGCGGCGCAAAGACGACGGCGCGGCCTTCGCGGATCACGAGGGCGCCCAACTCGCGGGCGCGTTTTTTTCTGGCAACGAACTCGTCCTCGCCCGGCCCGACGGCCGCATCGAGCGCCGCGATCTCGCGGGCCATGTCACAGGCCCTATCGCGGTCGGGCCGGGTTGGAATTGCGGCCATCCCCTGCGCACCGCGATGGCCGACGCGGCGGGCCGCAACGCGCTGCTCATTGCAGAAAAATTCGCCGCGCTTTGGGACGTGAAAAATGGCCGCCGCCTCGGCGAAGCAGTCGCCTTCCCGGACGGCATCCGCAGCGCCGCGATCAGCGCGGACGGCCGGCGCCTCGCACTCCTCTCCGGCGTGGGAACGTGCGTCGTCGGTTCCCCGGAAAACCTGGCTACCGTGACCCTCGACAAGGAAGCGCAGAGCGTCGTCCTCAGCCCGGATGGACGCCACCTGCTCGTGATCGGCAGCAAGCCCGCGCAGCTCTGGAGCGTCTCCGCGGATCAGGCGCCCGCTTTCGCCACGCTCACCGCGACGTTGAGCGAAGCGCAGGGCGCGGCCTTCAGCGCCGATGGGAGCCGGTTTGTTTTGTGGGGCCTTCCGCAACCGCTCGGCGCGACCGATGCGCGCCTCTTCGAGGCCACAAACGGCAACGCAGTCTTCGCCCCCTTCACCCACACCGGCGACATGACCTCCGCCGCCTTCAGCCCGGATGGCCGGTTGCTTCTCACCACCAGCCGCTACGAAGCACGCCTCTGGGATCTCGCCAGCGGCAAGCTGCTACGGGCGCTGCGCGATCATCCGCT
>Ga0209181_10000541_pt1 | contig 70129 bp, 56 predicted proteins | sample MAT05_FD_187208 | JGI IMG/M metagenome (GOLD analysis project Ga0209181, IMG submission 187208) | Freshwater microbial communities from Lake Fryxell liftoff mats and glacier meltwater in Antarctica - MAT-05 (SPAdes) (version 2) | ecosystem: Environmental > Aquatic > Freshwater > Ice > Liftoff... | reverse complement strand
CGCCCGTGCCGGAAATTTGTCGCCGAGCGCAGCCAGGTCTTCGAGCAGGCGCCGGGCCTCCGCCTTCTTGCCGGCCTTGATCAGGGCGCGCGCGTAATTCAGGCGGATGGCCGGCGCCTGTGGTGCCAGTTCGGCAGCCTTGGCGAGCAGTTCGAGGGCGCGCGCGGTATCGCCTTTGTCGAGCAGCAGCACGCCCAGGGTATCCATGAACGCCGGCTGGTTCGGCACCAGTTTGTTGGCCTTTTCGGCATATTCGATCGCGCCGGGAGCTTTGAGCCGGCCGCTGATCCAGGCCAGGTTGTTGAGGACCACCGGATTTTCCGGCATGACCGCGAGCAGGCTCTGGAATTGCCGCGCGGCGGCGTCGAGATCGTTGCGCGCGATCGCACTCTCACCCAGATGCAACTGGAAGCCGTAATCCTTCGGATGATCCTTGACCCAGAGGCCGGAGAAACGCTCGGCCTCGACCTTGTTACCGCCTGCCAGCAGTGAACCATGCAGACGCGCCGCCAGTTCGGTGCCGGGCACCAGCTTGAGTCCGCTCCGATAGGATGTGCTGGCCGCGGGCCAGGCCTTTTGCGACGCATGCACATCGCCCTCGAGCAGATGGCCGACCGCCTCGGTCGGCCGCTGCTTTTGCACTTCGCGCGCCAGGGCCAGGGCACTCTTCTCGTTTTTCGCCTGCAGGTCGAGCATGATGAGACCGCGTTGTGCCTCGACCAGATCGGATTTTATTTTCAGCGCCTGGCGCAGGTTTTGCGCGGCAGCCTCTGGCTTCTTGCCGGCGACATTGATTTCCGCCATGCGCAGATAAGGGCGCACCGCGCCGGCTTGCATGCTTGCCTGCTTGGTGTAGGTTGCCAGTGCCTGGTTGAGCTCGCCGCCGGCCTGCTGTGCCTGGCCCAGCAGATCGAGGAGCTCGGGGCGATCAGGCAGCGCGGCTACGGCATCCTGGCCGACCGATATGGCCTTGCGGAAGTCCTTGGCGCGCAGATACAGGTCAATCAGCGCGATGCGTGGTGCCGGTTCGTCGCCGCGCATGACGACCGCCTTGTTGATAAGGGCGGCGACTTCCTCGGTAGTGCCGCCTGCCTGTGCCTTGAGACCGGCCAGCGCCAGCTGGGCCTGCACGTTTTTCGCGTCGGCGGCGAGCAGTGTCTCGAAGCGCTTGGCGGCATCGGCCGGCTTTTTGTCGTTCAGGTCGAGCGCAGCTAACCCGGCGACGGCGGAAAAATAGGACGGATTCAACGCCAGTGCGCGCTCGAAGCTCTTGCGCGCGCCGGCCGTATCGCGCTTGGCAAGCAGCAGGCGGCCGCGCATTTCATGCGGCAGCGGGTTGTCCGGCTGTTTCTTTTCCAGGGTATCGATGGCCTTGAGCGCCTTGTCGATTTCGCCGCGACGCAGGTGGCTGGCGATCAGGGCCATGTCGGCCGAGGTTCCGGTATCGGCGGCGGAGATCTGTTCGAGATCGGCGACGCCGCTATCGGCCTCGCCCTTGGCAACGCGGGTCAGCGCCAGGCTGGTGCGCTTGCGTGCGTCATTCGGATCGAGCTTGGCGGCGGCGCTGAAAAATTCCTCGGCGCGTGCGGTCTCGCCATTGCGCATGTGGGCTTCGCCGGCCAGCATGAGCATGTTGGAATCGCCGCCAATATTCGCCAGCACCGGCTTGAGCATTTCCACGGCCTTGGCAGGCTGCCCTGATTCCATATAGGTGAGAGCCAGCCAGCGCCGCGCGGCCAGCGATTGCGGATTCTGCTTGAGCACCTTGTTCAGAAAAATCTCGGCCTGGGCGAACGACTTCAAGCGGAACTCGATCGCTCCGGCCTGCAGTAAGGTGGCGGGGTTCTCCGGCGCGATGCGCAGGAGTTGCTGTGAATACTCGCGTGCGCCCTTGTAATCCTTGTTGGCGAATGCCAGTTGGGCGCCGGCCGACAGTGTCAGCGGGTGTCCCGAGGAGACCTTTTTCATTGCCTCGAACTCGCGGCCGGCGTCTTCGGTCTTGCGCTGCACCATCAGGTTCGCAAACACGGCGATGCGAGCGGGCAGCATGTCGGGGCGCGCCTCGATGGCCTTGCGGTAGGAAACCAGGCTTTCGTCGCGCTCGTTGCGCGCAGCCTGCAGGTCGCCCCTGAATTTCCAGCCGTCCGCATTGGCGGGCTCCAGCTTTAGCACGCGCTCGATGGTCGCCAGCGCCTCATCGACTTTGCGTGTAACGGCGAACACGCGCGCCTGGGTCAAGAGCGCCGGCACGAAGTCGGGCTTTTTCTCAAGCGCCCGAGCGAGGGCGGCTTCCGCGCCCGGGCGGTCGCCGGTCGCAGCAAGGGCGGTAGCGAGGCTGGTTTGCACCGACGCAATCGCCTCCGGGGTCGACAGTTGCGCCTGGTTCGCCTCTTCAGCCACGCGCTTGAATTGGCCTTGGGCCAGGTAGGCGCGCATCAACAAGGGTACGACTTCGTCGGGCGGACTCTTGAGCTCCAGGGCTTTGCGCAGTTCCACTTCAGCTGATCTCGCGTCACCGGTTTCAAGCAGCACCTGGCCCAGCAACAGCCGCGCGGCGGCACGTTCCGGGTCTTTCTGCAGGGCATTCTTGATCGCGATGATCGCCGCCTTGTTATCCCCCTTTTTGAGGAACTCGCGCGCGCTCGCGGTATGCTTTTCCGGCGAGTCATCGCTGCACGCGACCATCAGAAGCGCGGTTGCGAACACGCCTGCCAGGATGCGCGGACTTGCCGTGGAGAAGAGTCGGATCATGGATTCAGGCCGATATGTTGAAGCAGCGTGGAGTTGCGCAGACGATCCGCGCAGACACTTGTTCTGCCGATTCTATCCTTTGGGAATGGCTGATGCGTGGCCGCGCGACCCTGTGCTAAATTCGCTGCACCTGCAACACTGCCATGCCAAAGGGGATGAGAATGCCATATGTCACTGCGCCGGACGGGGTGCGACTGTATTTAGAAGAGGCGGGCGGCGGCGTGCCGGTGGTATTCGTGCATGAATTTCTGGGGGATATCCAGGCTTGGGAACCCCAACTGCGGTATTTTTCGCGACGCTATCGGACCATCGCCTTCAATGCGCGCGGCTACCCACCGTCGGACGTGCCGCAACGTGTCGAGGATTACTCTTTCGAGCATCAGCGCGCAGGAATTCTTGCGGTACTGGATGGTCTGCAGATTGCGCGTGCGCATATCGTCGGGCTTTCGATGGGAGCGTTCGCCACGTTTTACTTCGGCATGCGCTGGCCGGAGCGCGCGTTGTCGCTGACGCTGGCCGGTATCGGGTCGGGTTCCGGTGCGGAAACGCGTGCGCAGTTCCGTGGTGAATCCGAAGCCACTGCGGCCGGCCTGCTGGCGGACGGCTGGGCGGTAAATGCCGGGCCGCGCACGCTGACGCCTACCCGGGTGCAGTTGCGCAACAAGGATCCGCGCGGGTTTGCCGAATTCGTCGAACATGTCAGTCGGCACTCGGCGCAGGGATCGGCGCTGACGCTTCAGGGCTATCAGGCGCTGCGCCCGTCGCTCGGCGATTTCACTGGTGAGATGGCGCGCTGCACGGTGCCGACCTTGATCATCAGCGGCGATGAGGACGAACCCTGCCTGGACGCATCGCTGATGCTCAAGCGCCACATGCCGTCGGCAGGCCTGTCTTTCATTGCGCAGACCGGGCATGCCTGCAATCTCGAGGAACCTGATTTATTCAACCAGATGTGCGAGCGCTTTTTTCACCAGGTTGAGTCGGGCCAATACCGCATGCGTGATCCGCTGGCGCGTACGGCACGCATGCTTTGAGGAACCGGCGGCCGTGCGCACGCTGATCATCGCGTCTGCCAGTCCGTTCGCGCGCAAGGCGCGCATTGCACTACTGGAAAAGGGCGTGGCGTTCGAGGTGGAAGTCGACAATCCCTGGAGACCGGCTGCGCGTGCGTTGGTACACAACCCGTTGGGCAAGATTCCGGTCTTGCTCACTGAAGACGACGGCGCGATTCTTGATTCAAGATTGATCGTCGAGTACGTCGAGGCGAAGTGGCCACTGCCGGCGCTGTTGCCGCCTGGTGCCAGGAATCGTATCGCGACGCGCCAGATCGAAGTCCTGGCCGATGGTGTTTGCGAAGCGGTGGTCCTGATCGTGCTGGAACGCGCACGTTTGCCGCAGTTGCAAAGCCGCGACTGGATCATGCGCCAGTTCGCCAAGGTCGAGGCCGGGGTGGCCGAGGTCGAACGCAGGCTGGTACCGGGACCGTGCTACAACGGCCTGGGTTTTGGTCTGGCCGACATTGCGCTCGGCTGCATGCTTGGCTATCTGGACCTGCGCATGCCCGAATTCGCCTGGCGTGAACGCGCCCCGGGTCTGGACAGGCTGTTCACCACTTTGTCACAGCGCGAATCGTTCCGCGCCACCCGGCCCGCAGCGCAGACGATCGCCAGCCTGGCCTGACGGCGCGCGTCGCGCGCTCAATGCGTCGACGACTGCTTCTTGGACAGATAGCGAATCGCGCGTTCCAGACCCTGGATGGTCAGCGGATGCATGCGGTTGCCCATGATCTGCTTGATGACCGAGATCGACTGGCGATATTCCCACACGCGCTCGGGCTCGGGATTGAGCCACACCGCGCTCTTGAAGTGTTCGAGGAAGCGCTGTATCCAGACCGCGCCCGCCTCCTCGTTGTTGTATTCGACGCTACCGCCGGGTTGCAGGATTTCGTAGGGGCTCATGGTGGCGTCACCGACGAAGATCAGCTTGTAGTCGCGGTTGTATTTGCGGATCACGTCCCAGGTGAGAAATTTCTCCGAATGGCGGCGACGGTTGTTCTTCCACAAAAAATCATAGACGCAATTGTGAAAATAGTAGTACTCGAGATGCTTGAATTCACTCTTGGTGGCCGAGAACAATTCTTCGGCCTGCTTGATGTGGTCGTCCATGGTGCCGCCCACATCCAGGAGCATCAGTACCTTCACGCTGTTCTTGCGCTCCGGCACCATCTTGATGTCCAGCCAGCCGGCATTCCTGGCGGTGCAATCGATGGTGTCGGGCATGTCGAGCTCGTCGGCGGCACCTTCGCGGGCGAACTTGCGCAGGCGCCGCAGGGCCAGCTTGATATTGCGGATGCCCAGTTCGACCGAGTCGTCGTAATCCTTGTAGGAGCGCTGGTCCCAGACCTTGACCGCCGATCGGTTGCGGCCGCCGGCCTGGCCGATGCGCACCCCTTGCGGGTTGTAGCCGTGGGCGCCGAAAGGCGAGGTGCCCCCGGTGCCGATCCATTTCGAGCCGCCTTCGTGGCGTTCCTTCTGTTCTTCAAGGCGCTTCTTGAGTTCCTCCATCAGCTTGTCCCAGCCGAGTGCTTGGAGCTTGGCCTTTTCCTCGGGTGACAGATTGTTCTCGATTATCTTGCGCAGCCAGTCTTCGGGCAATGCCCGCTGCAGGTCGACCAGCGACTCGACCCCGCGAAAGTACTCGCCGAACACACGATCGTACTTGTCGTACTTGGTCTCGTCCTTGATCAGGCACATGCGCGAAAGGAAATAGAACTCGTCGATCGATGGTCCGATCACGCCCTTCTGCAGCGACTCAAGCAAGACCAGAAACTCCTTGGTCGAAACCGGCAAACCGGCGTTCTTGCACTTGAGGAAAAAGTCGATGAGCATGCGAGAGCTCCGTTATGGAAACACTGCATAAGCCTGCAGGAAAAAAGCCGCTTTTGCAGTGTGTTGATCCGATTGAAAACTGCTGTTCGAGAGTCTGCAGCACAGGGACTTATTCACTGCTTTTCCGCCAGGCCGCGTGAAAGCTGAAATTCGAGATGGCTTTTCACCGCCGGCCATTCCTGCGGCAGAATACTGAACACCACCGTATCGCGCAATGTGCCATCGGCATGGCGCATGTGGGCGCGCAGGACGCCATCCTGCTTCGCACCCAATCGCTCGATTGCGCGCCGGCTGGCAAAATTGAAAAAGCTGGTGCGAAACTCCACCGCGATGCACCCCAGGGTATCGAAGGCGTGTCGCAGCAACAAGAGCTTGCACTCGGTATTGAGCGCGCTTCGCTGCACCGACCGGGCATACCAGGTAGAACCGATTTCGACCCGCTTGTTGGCCTGATCAACGTTCATGAAAGTGGTCATGCCCACCAATTTACCGGTGGCCATGCTGCGCACCGCGAACGGCAGCATCGAGCCGCTGTCACAAAGCCTGAGCCGGCGTTCGATTTCGGCCGCCATGTTCTGCGGCGCCGGGATCGAGGTGTACCAGAGTTTCCACAATTCACCGTCGCGTACCGCATCCTCGAGCGCGGGTCCTTGCGTCGGGGCGAGCGGCTCAAGAGCGGCATGCCGGCCGCGCAGGCTCAGCGGCGCCAGCCAAGGCATGCTCAGCGCCCGGCGCGTGCCATGAACACAAGGCGCTCGAACAGTTGCACGTCCTGTTCATTCTTGAGCAGGGCGCCGTGCAGAGGCGGAATCGCGGTCTTGTTGTCCTTTGCCTTGAGAGCCTCCGGCGGTATGTCCTCGGCCAGCAGCAACTTCAGCCAATCAAGCAATTCGGACGTGGATGGCTTCTTTTTCAGGCCTGGAATCTCGCGCATCTGGAAAAACACCTCCAGAGCCTCCTTGAGCAGATCTTTCTTGAGACCGGGGAAATGCACGTCGACGATCTTCTGCATGGTTTCCTTGTCGGGAAACTTGATGTAGTGGAAAAAGCACCGTCGCAGAAACGCGTCCGGCAATTCCTTCTCGTTGTTCGACGTGATCATCACCACCGGCCGTTGCAACGCCTTTACCGTCTGGCGGGTCTCGTAGACATAGAACTCCATGCGATCGAGCTCGCGCAAAAGGTCGTTGGGGAACTCGATGTCCGCCTTGTCGATCTCGTCGATCAGCAGTACCGATTGACGCTCTGCCTCGAATGCCTGCCACAGCACGCCGCGCAGGATGTAATTCTGGATATCCTTGACCTTTTCATCGCCGAGCTGCGAATCACGCAGGCGCGATACCGCGTCGTATTCGTACAGGCCCTGCTGCGCCTTGGTGGTCGACTTGATATGCCATTGCAGCAGGGGCATGTCCAGTGCCGCCGCGACCTCTTCAGCCAGCATGGTCTTGCCGGTGCCGGGTTCGCCCTTGATCAGGAGCGGGCGCTGCAAGGTGACTGCGGCATTGACGGCCAGCCGCAAATCGTCGGTGGCGACGTAGTTTTTGGAGCCTTCGAAGCGCATGGCAGTGTCAGCAGACTGAAAAATGATGTTGTCAAGATTATAGGGTATGCCACCGCACTGGCGCGACTCGGATTCGCCGGCCTCGCGCAAGCGCGGGCCAGGGGCAGGATATGGCATATACTCCAACGGTTTTGTAGTTCAACAAATACGTAAAAACTTCATGAACAAATATCTGATTTTGGCCTTGCTGGCGGGCATGGTGGCGGTTTCAGGTGCGAGCGCACAGCAGGCGGGCACGGCAAGCGGCAAGTCCGGCGGCAAGGCTGCGATGTGCATCGGGTGCCACGGCATACCCGGTTACAAGATGGCCTATCCGCATGTGTACCATGTACCACTGATTGCCGGGCAGAACGCCAAGTATCTTGAGGTGGCGCTGAAGGCTTATCAGACCGGCGAACGCAAGCACCCGACCATGCGTTCAATTGCTGCATCGCTGTCCGACAAGGACATCATCGAGCTTGCGGCCTACTATGCCGGATCCGCACCGGGGGTGAGCAAATGATGAGACTGATCAGCGTAGCCATTCTGGCATTCGCAGCCGGCGGCGCGCATGCGGCGGGCAATGCCGAGCGCGGCAAGCTGAAGGCGCAACAGGTTTGTGCCGTCTGCCACGCAGTCGGCGGCGACTGGAACAAGCCATTGCAACCCGAGTATCCGCTCATCGCCGGGCAGCATCGCGATTACCTGGTGACGGTTCTCAATGCATACAAGCAGGGAGACAAGTCGCTGATCGGTCGCAAGAATGCAATCATGGCCGGCCAGGCGGCGGCGTTGTCGAAGCAGGAGATCGAGGATATCTCGACGTTCTTGTCCGCAATCCCTGGCCCGCTGCATGTGAAAAAGCACTGACCCGGAGCAGGGTCGCGCGGTGACGGAAACCGCAGGCATCCGAGCCGGTTTTTGCAACTGGATTTGACATGGCGAACGTGCACTCGCCGGCGGCAGCCTACTTTACGACGATCTTGTTCGCCTTGTTGATCGCGGTGCGTATTTCGGTGATGGCTTTTTCGATCTCGTCGTCAGACAGGTAATCGCTTTTCGCAGCTTGCTCGAACCCCTCGATGCGCGACGAAAATCCGTCGATCGGCAGGGTCAAGGTCGAGACCGAATCCGGGCCTGCGGTGTCGACTTCGTTCCAGCTCATTGCCACCGCTGTCAGGTTGTCGGAAGTCGCGCCTGCGCGCCGCTCAGCTTGGGTCATCAGTTCCGGCACAGCGCGCATCACGCTGTCGTTCAGGAAGGCGGTGGCGATCAGGCGCGAAGGCAGCGGGCCCCAGACGCCGTCACTGCACAGCATCAGCGTATCGCCGGACTGCAGGCGCATGCGCGCCGATACTTCAATCTGCGGCGATATGTGGGCGCCAAGGCAATTGAAAATCTTGTTGCGGTCGGGATGCGCGGCAACCGCTTCCTCGCGCACGATGCCCTGCAGCACGAGTTGCTGCACCCGCGAATGATCGCGGGTCTGGTTCACGATCTGTCCGGCGCGAATCAGGTAAGCGCGTGAGTCGCCGGCGTGCGCCCACCATGTATGGCCGTCCTGCACGATTGCCGCGATGACCGTGGTGCGCGGGGTTTCGAGCAGGGCATGCTCTTCGGCATACTGCAGGATCGCGGCGTGCGCGCCGTTGAGGCTGTCGTTGAAAAACGCCACCGGGTCGGCCAGCTTCGGGCGCGCTTCGCGCTGGTACTTCTGGCCCACGAAGTCGACCGTGATCTGCGCTGCGATCTCGCCGTGCAGGTGGCCGCCCATGCCGTCAGCGACTATGATCAACAGCGATTCGCGTGTAAACACATAGCCCATGCGGTCCTGGTTGTACTTGCGACCGCCTTTGCGACTCTCCTGGAAAATCGAAAATTTCATCGTATCGGCTGCTTATTTCATCGAGTCGGGTTTTTCGCCATCGCCACCGGCCGGACGCGCCAAGTCATCGAACATGCGCTTGAATCCCCCGAGCATGGACGGCCTTTGGGGTTCAGGAATGCGGTTCTCAACGATCGCCTTCTGCAGGCTGAAGACGCTTTGCGGCCGCTTCAGGTAATCCATTTCGAGGCACCAGTCGATGATCTCCAGAAGGTCCTTGGAATACTTGCCCTTGAAAGTTTTGACCACCGGCTGCATGCGGTCCTTTTCGAGACGCTGATCCGCAGCCTGCGGAGCCATGCCGGAAAGGCAGGCGAACATGGAAGCGCCGATCGAATAAATGTCGGTCCACGGGCCGAGAGTGTCGCGATTCTTGTATTGCTCGGGTGCGGCGAAACCCGGGGTATACATCGGATTGAGTTTCGGGGCATCGGTGATCAAGGTCTGCCGCGCGGCTCCGAAATCGAGCAGAACGGGAATGCCGTCGTTGCGGATATAGATGTTCGCCGGCTTGAGGTCGAAGTGCAACAGCTTGTTGGTATGCACTTCGCGCAGGCCGTTCATCAATTGGACGAAGACGTGCCGGATGAAGTTTTCCTTGATTTCGCCCTTGCGCTGCACGATGTGCTCCTGCAGCGTGCGCCCGCGCTCGTACTGCATCACCATGTAGACCGTCTCGTTGGCCCGAAAGAAATTGATGACTCGCACCACGTTCGGATGGGAGATTCGCGCCAATGCGCGGCCCTCCTCGAAAAAGCATTTCATGCCGTAGCGAAACAGGTTGACGTGTTCCGGTGTAATGGTCGGCAAAATCTGACCCTGCCCGCGCAACGAGAGTCCGGCCGGCAGATACTCCTTGATCGCCACCGGCGAACCGTACTCGTCATAGGCCAGATAGACGATCGAAAACCCGCCGGACGCAATCGGTCGGGCGATACGGTAATTCTCGAGAATCGTGTTTTCCGGCAACGCCGAATTCGACTGTGCGGCCATGTTGCTCGCTGGTACTCCCGGCCTGCTCTTATAATCACAAGTCCTGAGGTTATTGTAACCAAATTGACTCGCGTCTTCGTCAGGTGATGCTGGTACGACAGGGAGTTTTGGATTGATTCTTTCGATGACCGGGTATGGTGGTGCGACAGCGGAGTTCACCCACGGTGCGCTATCGCTTGAGGTCAAAAGCGTGAACTCGCGTTTTCTCGACATTACTTTCCGGATGAACGACGAGATGCGCGCGCTCGAGCCGATTCTGCGCGAACTCATCACCACATCCGTGTCGCGTGGCAAGGTTGAATTGCGACTGGGTTATGCGCGCGACAGCGCGGCTCGCACGGCCCGCCCGCTGGCGGTCAATGCGATGGCTGTACAACGCCTGGCTGCCGCGGCCGACGAGATCAGACGCCTGCTGCCTGGGGCCCGTGCCCTGGCCACCCGCGAGATTCTCGAATGGCCCGGCGTGCTCGAGGACGCGAGCCTGGCGCCGGATGCACTGCGCGCCGCAGCGCTGACCCTGGCGCGCGACGCGCTTGCCGAGTTCCGCGCCTCACGTGAGCGCGAGGGCGGCAAACTCAAGGCCATGCTGGTCGAGCGGGTTGCGGCGATCGAAGCCTGGGTGCGAAGGATTGAGCCATTGCTGCCGCAGATCGTGGCGGAGCATCACGCCAGGCTCGCCGCACGCCTGCGCGATGCCCTGGGCGCAGCCGACGACGAGCGAGTTCGGCAGGAAGTCGCACTCTTCGGCATACGCATTGACGTGGCCGAGGAGCTGTCGCGCCTGCATGCGCACCTGGGCGAGGTGAGCCGTGTGCTCGAGGCGGGCGGCGCCAGTGGCAAGCGGCTGGACTTCCTGATGCAGGAACTGCATCGCGAGGCCAACACACTGGGCTCGAAGTCGGTATCGCCCGAAGTCTCGGGGTACGCGATGGAAATCAAGATCCTGATCGAGCAGATGCGCGAGCAGGTGCAAAACATCGAGTGATGCCAAAGATGCCTTCGCGTGTTCGACTGCCTGCGTTGCATTCCCGCTGATACGTCATCGGTCAGCGAATCGGCGAATATGCCTGGCTCCCTTTTCATCGTCTCGGCGCCTTCGGGCGCGGGAAAGTCGACTCTCGTCAACGCGCTTCTGGCCGAGGACGGCCAGCTTGGCCTTTCGGTCTCGCACACTACGCGGGCGCCTCGCGGTGCGGAAATCGACGGCCGTGAATACCATTTTGTGACGCGTGAGGTTTTTGTCGCGATGCGCGAACGCGGTGAATTCCTCGAAAGCGCGGAAGTGCACGGCAATCTCTATGGCACCTCGCGACCCTGGATCGACGCGCAGATCGCCGGCGGCCGTGACGTGGTTTTCGAGATCGATTGCCAGGGTGCCGAGCAACTGCGCGCGGTTTTTCCCGCTGCGCTTGCCATCTTCATTCTGCCACCCTCGATGAGCGAACTCGAACGGCGCTTGCGCGGTCGCGGCACCGAAGACGAGGAGATCGTCGCCCGACGTTTGCGCGCTGCCGTACTCGAGATGCGTCGCGCGCCGAACTTCGACTATGTTATCATCAACGCTGATTTCTCCGATGCGCTGAAGCGTCTGCAAAGCGTTGTGACCGCTGCCCGTCAGCGCGTCGCCCAAGTCGGCGCCCGCGAACATGAGTTGTTCGCGAACCTCTGTATCAACATCATTTAAGCGTCGTCCACATGGCCAGAATCACTGTCGAAGATTGTTTGCAGAAAATACCCAACCGGTTTCAGTTGACGCTGGCCGCCACCTATCGGGCGCGTCAACTAGCGCAAGGTGCTACGCCCAAGCTCGAAGGCAGCCGCGACAAGCACACGGTGACCGCGCTGCGCGAGATCGCATCCGGGCATGTCGGCGTGGAGATGCTCAGGCACGTAAAAGCCTGACGCGGACGGCCGGCGCGGTGCGATTCACATGGAACCCGCCAGGCCCCGTCTAACCACGCTTGCACCGGTAGTCGATCTGGCTGAAGCGCGCGAGCGGCTCGCGCCGCAGCGTTTGGCCGTGGCCGCTGGTGAACTTTCCAGCAAGGCCGCGCAGCTGGAGGCTTTCACCGCAAATCTTGCGTCGTACCTCAAGCCGGCCGACATCGATCGGATCATCCAGGCCTACGCCTACAGCGAATCCGCGCATCAGGGTCAGATGCGCGCCAGTGGTGAAGAGTACATCACCCATCCGCTGGCTGTGGCCGCGATCTGCGCCTCCTGGAAGCTCGACGTGCAGGCCTTGCTTGCGGCCCTGTTGCACGACGTAGTCGAAGATACCGGCATCACCAAGGGCCACATCGCCGAACGATTCGGTGCGGCTGTCGCCGAATTGGTCGACGGTGTCTCCAAGCTCGACAAGATCGAGTTTCAAAGCCAGGAAGATGCGCAGGCGGAGAACTTCCGCAAGATGCTGCTGGCTATGGCACGCGATGTACGGGTTATGCTGATCAAGCTGGCCGATCGGCTGCACAACATGCGCACGCTCTCCGCTCTCAAGAGCCCGAAGCGGCGGCGCATCGCACGTGAGACGCTTGACATCCATGCGCCGATCGCGCACCGCCTTGGTCTCAATCAGGTGTACCGGGAGCTGCAGGATCTGAGCCTTGCCAACCTGTACCCGCATCGCTTCGCGGTCATTTCCAAGGCGGTCAAGGCCGCGCGCGGTAATCGTCGTGAAGGCATCGGCAAGATTCTCGAAACCATCCAACGCGCCCTTCCGGAAACCGGAATCAATGCGCAGGTATATGGCCGCGAAAAGCACCTCTACGGCATCTATCGCAAGATGGTCGAAAAGCACCTGACGTTTTCCCAGGTGCTCGATATCTATGGGTTTCGCGTGGTTGTCCCTGACGTGGCGGCCTGTTATCTGGCACTCGGAGCCCTGCACAGCCTCTACAAACCGGTGCCGGGCAAGTTCAAGGATTACATAGCCATCCCAAAAGTCAATGGCTACCAGTCCCTGCATACCACCTTGATCGGGCCCTATGGCACGCCGGTGGAAATGCAGATACGCACGGCTGAAATGCATCGCATTGCAGAGGCAGGCGTGGCTGCGCACTGGCTATACAAAAGCGATGACGCGCCGATCTCGGAAGTGCAGAAAAAGACCCACAAGTGGCTGCAGTCGCTGTTGGACATACAGAGCAACTCGCGCGACGCGGCGGAGTTTCTTGAACACGTCAAGGTCGATCTGTTTCCCGATGAGGTCTACGTATTCACGCCCAAGGGGCGCATCATGGCCCTGCCGCGTGGCGCAACGGCGGTCGATTTTGCCTACACCGTCCACACCGATGTCGGCGACCAGACTGTCGGCGTCAAGATCAATGGCGAATCGATGCCGCTGCGCACGGAATTGAAGAGCGGCGATTTGGTCGAAATCATCACGTCAACCGGGTCGCAGCCGAATCCAGGATGGCTCGGTTTCGTGCGCACCGGCAAGGCGCGTGCGCACATTCGCCATTACATGAAGACGGTCAAGTACGAGGAGTCCGTGGGTCTTGGTCAGAGACTGCTAGAGCAAGCCCTGCGCACCATCGGGATCGGCCAGGGCAGCCTTGATGCAAGTGGCTGGGACCGGATGATACGCGATGCCGGCGCGAAATCACGCCAGGACCTGTATGCGGATATCGGATTGGGCAAGCGTCTCGCCGCAGTTGTCGCGCGTAGGTTGGCGGCTGCCGCCGGCATGGATGGCGCGGTGGCGGATGGTCGCACCGAGGTGCGCCCGGCGCCGGTCACCATTCGTGGCGCCGATGGCATGGCGGTACAACTGGCGCAATGCTGCCGACCCATTCCGGGCGACCCGATCATCGGTCATATCAGCAAAGCGCAGGGGTTGGTGATTCACACCCACGACTGCAAGACGATCGCCAAGTCGCGTCGCAAGGAGCCGGACAATTGGGTTGATGTCGAATGGGATCCGGAACCGGACAAACACTTCATTGTGAGCATTCGAGCGTTGGTGACCAATGGTCGCGGCATACTCGCAAAGGTGGCGTCCGAACTGACCGCCACCGACACCAACATAACAAATGTGCATACCGAGGACGATGAGACCGGCAATTACGCCATCATGGAATTCGCCATCGAGGTGGCGGACCGTGCCCATCTGGCGCGGGTCATGCGCGCCTTGCGACGCTTGCAGGAAGTGGTGCGCATCAACCGCATAAAGAGCTGAGCGCGGCAACAGTCTTCAAGAAGTCGCGTAGGGCGTGATCGGGGGATTCGCAAACGAAACTTCGCGATGGCCGATCTGTGCGGGACCTTTTCATGCCTGATCAGCACGTACCTGTATCAGACCAGCGTATGCGCACTGCGGAATCCGGAAATCCGGCGATTCCACAGTGCGCAAAAACTTCATACGCCAATGACTGGCTTGCTCGGTTACATTTCAGGGCAGCAGAACCGTTGAACCGGTGGTCTTGCGGCCTTCCAGATCGGCTTGTGCCAAGCCGGCATCCTTGAGCGCATAGCGATGATTGATGTTGACCTTGACCTGGCCGCTCGCCACCACGCCAAACAGGTCGGTGGCCATGCTTTCCAGGCGGGCGCGCTCGGCCACGTAGGTCATCAGCGTCGGCCGTTGCACATAGATCGAGCCCTTTTGCGACAGCACGCCCAGATTCACCGGCGGCACCGCGCCCGATGCGTTGCCGAAACTGATCATGTAGCCGAGCGGACGCAGACAATTGAGCGAGCTGTCCCAGGTATCCTTGCCAACCGAGTCATACACCACCGGCACGCCTTTGCCGCTGGTGATTTCCTTGACCCGTGCCGTGGTGTCTTCACGCGACGTGACGATGGTGTGCGTGCAACCGTAGGCGCGCGCGACCTCTGCCTTGGCGTCGCTGGATACCGTGCCGATTACGGTCACGCCCAGCGCCTTGAGCCACTGCATCGCGAACAGGCCGACGCCGCCGGCGGCCGCCGTCCAGAGCACGGTATCGCCCGCCTTGACCGCATAGGACTGCTTGATCAGGTACTGCACCGTCATCCCTTGCAGCATCATGGCCGCGCCCTGCTCGAAGCTGATCGCCTCTGGCAGCTTGACCAGCACGCCGGCCGGCATCACCCGCGCCTCAGCATAGGCGCCATTGCCGCCACCGGCATAAGCCACTCGATCACCGACCTTGACATGCGTTACATCGGCACCGACCGCTTCAACCACCCCTGCACCCTCGGAGCCAAGCCCTGCAGGCATTGAAGGTGACGGATACAACCCGGTGCGAAAGTAGATGTCGATGAAATTCAGGCCCACCGCGTGGTGCCGAACCCGAGCCTGGCCGGGACCGGGATCGCCGACTGCGACTTCTTCCCAGACCAGAACTTCCGGTCCGCCGTTCTTGTGGATACGAATCGCCTTGGGCATGTGTTGCTCCTTGAAAGGGATGAAAAAACGAAAGGCGCAGAGAATACCACCGTGCGACCGGGTTCACGGCATAATTGTCGGTACAACGCATACCCATGGAGACAGCAAATGAAACTCGCATACTTGTTTGGAGTGGTGGCGCTGGTCTGCTGCAGCGCGGGCGCACACGCGGTCGAAGTCGGCGGAGTTGCGGTAGCCGATACGATCAAGCTTGGCGGCGCCGATCTGGTGCTCAATGGCGCCGGAATCCGTACCCGGGCGGTTTTCAAGGTGTATGTCGGCGCCCTCTACCTGACCGAGAAGAAATCGGCGGCTGCCGAGGCGATGGCGCAGCGCGGTCCCAAGCGCGTGGCCTTGCACATGCTGCGTGACCTGACGGCCGAGCAACTCGGTGGCGCCTTGAACGACGGCCTTGCAGCCAACCTGTCGGAGGCTGAGCGCACGCAGTTCAAGTCGCAGATTGACGAACTCAAGGCGACCATGGATGCGGTTGGCGCAGCCAGGGAGAAAAGCGTGGTCACGCTCGACTACCTGCCGGACGCGGGAATTCGCATCGCCATCGACGGCGCGACGCGCGGCAAGTCGATTGCGGGCGAGGAGTTTTACCGCGCCTTGCTGAAAATCTGGCTAGGCGACAAGCCCGTGGATCGCGCCCTCAAGGCAGGCATGCTCGGTCAGCCTTCCTGACCGAGGCGACATCGCGATCAAGGTTCATGGCAACCGATCTGCGCTTTGATGCCGTAGTGCGCGCGCCATTTGGCGGTATTGGCGTACGCGTGGCCGACGCTGGCGTGACAGAGCTGGTTTATGTGCCGCCTTCGGTTAAGCCACAGGCCGCCCAGGCCGGACTCGCGCGCATAACGGCCCTGCAGATTGAGGCTTATCTGGCCGACGCCGCATTTTGCTTTAATCTGCCGGTAGCGCCACGCGGCAGCGCATTCCAGCTAAGGGTGTGGGACGTGATCAAGGCTATTCCTGCCGGGTCGACCTTGACTTACGGTGAAGTCGCGCGCCGCATCCGCAGCGCGCCACGTGCCGTCGGTCAGGCCTGCGGCGCCAACTGGTTTCCATTGGTGGTGCCGTGTCATCGGGTACTCGCCGTCGGCGGCATCGGCGGCTTTGCCCGGCATGACGGCGGTGGCTTTCATCTTGATGTCAAGCGCTGGCTGCTGCGCCATGAGCGAGTGCCCGGCTATGCTTGAAGCGGATCGGGCGCTGATCGATGAATTTTGTGATGCTGCGTGGCTGGAGGACGGGCTTGCGCGGCTCACGCTCGACGCCTACCGGCGTGACTTGTCGCAACTGGCCGATTGGCTCTGCGCGCGCGATCAAAGTCTGGTGCATGCCGGTGAAGCGGACCTCAGCGCATACATCGGTGCCCGCCATGCCGGTGGTGCCAAGCCGGCCAGCAGCAATCGCCGGCTGTCGGCCGCGAAGCGCTTTTATCGCTGGACGGTACGCCAGAATCGGCGCAGTACGGACCCGACCGCCAATCTTGATTCGGCCAGACAGGCCTTGCGTTTTCCCAAGACTCTCTCGGAGGCCGATGTCCTGCACCTGCTGGCCGCGCCCGACGTCGACAGTCCACTCGGCTTGCGCGATCGCGCCATGCTTGAACTGCTGTACGCCAGTGGGCTGCGGGTTTCCGAACTGGTCGCCGTCAAGGTGCACGAAGCCAGCCTTTCAGATCAGGTGGTGCGGGTGGCGTCGGGCAAGGGGTTGAAAACCCGCCTGGTGCCGTTTGGTGAGGAGGCCTCTGACTGGATCGAGCGTTATCTGGCGGACTCGAGACCTGCTCTCCTGGCGGGGCGCGTGTCGGATGCGCTGTTTGTCACCGCGCGCGGCGCGGCGATGACGCGCCACAACTTCTGGCATTGCGTGAAGCGCTTTGCGTCGATTGCAGGTATTCCACCCGCGCTGTTGTCACCGCACACGCTGCGGCATGCATTTGCCACCCACCTGCTCAATCACGGTGCCGATTTGCGGGTGGTGCAGATGTTGCTAGGGCACGCCGATATCTCCACAACCCAGATCTACACCCATGTTGCACGTGCCCGCCTGAAGCAACTGCACGCGGTGCACCACCCGCGCGCCTGAGGTGCAGTGTGCCGTCAGCGACACGCGTTGATGCCGATTTGAACCGACGTTTGCAAGCCATGTCCAAGAAGCCGCATGTATCCGAGACGCCCGCCACCGCTTTCCTGAAACGCGAGGCAGTCACCTTCACCGAGCATCCCTACATCTATGAGGAGCACGGCGGCACCGAGGTCTCGGCGCGGGAACTGGGCGTTGACGAACATGCCGTGGTCAAGACCCTGGTCATGGAGGACGAAAAGGCGCGCCCCTTGATCGTGCTGATGCATGGTGACCGCAAGGTATCGACCAAGAACCTGGCGCGCCAGATCGGTGTCAAGAGTGTCCTGCCGTGCGAGCCGGCGGTGGCCAGCCGCCATTCCGGCTACCTGGTTGGCGGCACTGCGCCGTTTGCCACGCGCAAGCCAATGCAGGTGTATGCGGAGAAGTCGATTCTCGCGTTGCCGAAGATTTACATCAACGGCGGGCGCCGCGGCTACCTGATCGGCATGGAGCCGGCGGAACTGGCGCGCGTGTTACCGCTGAAGCTGGTTGAGGCTGCGCTCGAAGATTGAGTCGCGCGACGTTTCAGGGCGGGGGCGGCGAAGCTTCCAGGCGCCGCCGCTCGCGACCCTCGGTATCAACGCTTTCCAGAATCACCCGGAAGCCCCACAGCCGCGCCACGTGCCGCAGTACCTCGTCGGCCTCGTCATTGAGCGCGCGTCCGGCTTGCTGCACATGGCGCAGCGTCAGCGAGCGGTCGCCGCGGGTATCCACCGACCAAACCTGGACATTCGGTTCGCGATGATTGATGTCGTACTGGCGCGCCAGCGCCTCGCGCAAATGGCGATAGCCGGCATCATCATGAATCGCGGCAACCTCCAATTCCGCTTCCGACTCCTCGTCACGCACCGCGAACAGCCGGAAGCGCCGCATCAGCTCGGGTGAAAGGTACTGACCGACAAAGCTCTCGTCCTTGAAGTTGCGCATCGCATAGTCGAGGGTCTTGACCCAGTCGGAACCGGCGATGTCGGGGAACCAGCGGCGGTCCTCGTCGGTGGGCGCTTCGCAAATGCGCTTCAAGTCGCTGAACATCGCAAAGCCCAGCGCATAGGGATTAATGCGTCCGCCCGGCGGCTGGGCCACCACGTTGGTGTGTGACTGCAGGAATTCGAGCATGAAGCCGTCGGTCAGCAGGCCTTCTTCATACATGCTGTTCAACAGTGTGTAGTGCCAGAACGTTGCCCAGCCCTCGTTCATCACCTGAGTCTGGCGTTGCGGATAGAAATACTGGGCCGCCTTGCGCACAATGCGCACGATCTCGCGCTGCCACGGTTCCAGCAGTGGCGCGTGCTTTTCAATGAAATACAGGAGGTTTTCCTGCGGCTCCTCGGGAAAGCGTCGCCGCGCTTCTTCGACCTTGCGGTCGGCAGCGCGTGGCAGAGTGCGCCACAAGTCGTTCACCTGTTGTTGCAGGTAGACCTCGCGCTCGGCACGGCGCATCTGTTCCTGGGCGAGCGAAAGCTTTTGCGGTCGCCGGTAACGGTCGACACCGTGGTCCATCAGCGCATGACACGAGTCGAGCGTCTGCTCGACCGCTTCCAGACCGTGGCGTTCCTCGCATTCGGCGATATAGGTGCGTGCATACACCAGATAGTCGACAATCGAAGATGCATCGGTCCACATGCGAAACAGGTAGTTGCCCTTGAAGAAGGAGTTATGCCCGTAGGCCGCATGGGCGATCACCAGTGCCTGCATTGGCAGGGTGTTTTCTTCCATCAGGTAGGCAATGCACGGATCGGAATTGATCACGATCTCGTAGGCCAGGCCCATCTGGCCGCGGCGGTAACTGCGCTCGGTGGCGATGAATTGCTTGCCGAACGACCAGTGGCGGTAGTTGACCGGCATGCCCACCGAGGCGTACGCGTCCATCATCTGCTCGGCGGTGATGACCTCGAGCTGGTTGGCGTAAGTGTCGAGCCCGAAGCGCCTGGCGGTGCGTGCTATCGCGTCGTGGTAGAGCTCGATGAGTTCGAACGACCACTCGGATGGGCACGGCAGTGGTGCATCCGCGCGCCTAGGGGGCGACTCGCCTGGTGAACGCGAACTCAAGCCTGTATCTCCTTCTTGAACAACTCGCGAAACACGGGATAAATGTCGGCGGCTCCGGCGATCAAGCGCATGGCGAAATGCGGAACGTCGGCGGCGATCCGCGTGTACTCCTCCCACAGGCTTTGTTCGCCCTGGGCTACCTGGACGTAGGCGAAGTAGCGCAACAGCGGCAGGATGCTGGTGGTCAGCAACTCGCGGCACTTGGTCGAATCCTGGCCCCAGTTGTCGCCATCGGAGGCCTGCGCCGCGTAGATATTCCATTCGGCGGCGGCGTAGCGGGCGCGAATGATGTCATTCATCAACGTGAGCGCGCTCGAAACCACGGTGCCGCCGGATTCGGTGGCGTGGAAGAAATCGTGTTCATCCACCTCGTCGGCCTGCGTATGGTGGCGTATGAAAACCACCTCGGTCTTGTCGTAGTGGCGGGTCAGGAACAGGTAGAGAAGGATGAAGAAACGCTTGGCGATATCCTTGCGTGCTTCGTCCATCGAGCCTGAAACGTCCATCACGCAGAACATGACAGCCTTGCTCACAGGCTGCGGCACCTTGATCCGGTTGCGGTAGCGCAAGTCGATCGGATCGAGGTAGGGAATGCGTGCAAGGCGGCGCGTGAGTCGCTCGATCTCCGCCTCCAGGGCGGCGATCTCGTTGGGCAGCGTTTGCGGATTGCGCCGTGCCAAAGCCAGTCGCGCGCGCAACTCCTTGAGTTCGCGCCGATGCTCGCCACCCAGCGCGATGCGCCGGCCCAGTGCACCCCGCATCGAGCGCACCACACTGATGTTGTTGGGCGAGCCGTCGCCGGTGAAGCCGGCGCGCCGATACTTGAATTCGGGAGTCTCCGCCAAGCGGGTCTTGACCATGTTCGGCAGCGCCAGGTCCTCGAAAAAATACTGCATGAACTCCTCGCGCGTCAGACTGAAGGTAAAGTCGTCCTCGCCTTCGCCGTCGCGGCTGGCCTTGCCGCCGCCCGATCCACCGCCGTTTTTGGGGCGTTCGATGCGGTCGCCGCGGGCGTAATCCTTGTTGCCGGGAATCACGTATTCGCGGTTGCCGCCAGGGCCGTGGCGGAAGCTCGGTTCGGATACGTCCTTGCGCGGTACGGTGACCGTTTCACCCTTGTCGATGTCGCGAATGCTGCGCCCGCTCACGGCGCGACGCACCGCGTCGCGAATCTGCTCGCGGTAGCGCTTGAGGAAGCGCTCGCGGTTGCCGATGGACTTGTTCTTGCCCGCCAGCCGCCGGTCGATGATCTGCTGCAGCATGAGGTTCTCCGGGTTGTCGGCGCGAGCGGCGCAGCGCCGCTCGCGCAGCATCGATCCTACGAACTCTTCCTGACGCGCAAGTACCACTCACACAACAGGCGCACCTGCTTCGGTGTATAGCCTTTGGTGACCATCCGGTTGACGAAATCCTCGTGTTTCTTTTGCTCGTCGGCGCTCGCCTTGGCATTGAACGAGATCACCGGCAGCAGTTCCTCGGTGTTGGAGAACATCTTCTTCTCGATCACCGTACGCAGCTTCTCGTAGCTGGTCCAGGCCGGGTTCTTGCCGCCGTTGTTGGCACGCGCCCGCAGCACGAAGTTGACGATCTCGTTGCGAAAATCCTTGGGGTTGCTGATGCCGGCAGGCTTCTCGATCTTCTCCAACTCGGCGTTCAGCGCGACCCTGTCGAAGCTCTCTCCGGTGTCGGTGTCGCGGTATTCCTGGTCCTGGATCCAGTAGTCGGCGTAAGTGACATAGCGGTCGAAAATGTTCTGGCCGTACTCCGAGTAAGACTCCAGGTACGCGGTCTGGATCTCCTTGCCGATAAATTCGGCGTAGCGCGCCGCCAACTGCTCCTTGACATAGGAAAGGTACTTCTGCTCCAGCTCTCCGGGAAACTGTTCGCGTTCGATCTGCTGTTCCAGCACGTACATCAGGTGCACCGGATTGGCGGCGACCTCGGCGGAATCGAAATTGAACACCTTGGACAGAATCTTGAACGAGAAACGGGTCGATACGCCACTCATGCCTTCGTCGACACCGGCGTAGTCGCGATACTCCTGGTAGCTCTTTGCCTTTGGGTCGGTGTCCTTGAGGTTTTCGCCGTCGTAGATCTGCATCTTGGACAGCAGGCTTGAATTCTCGGGTTCGGCCAGACGCGTGAGCACCGCGAACTGCGCCATCATCTTCAAGGTGCCGGGCGCGCAGGTGGCCTTGGCCAGGGAGGAATTGCGGATCAGCTTCTCGTAGATGCGCACTTCCTCGGAGACGCGCAGGCAGTAAGGCACCTTGACGATGTAGATGCGGTCGAGAAAGGCCTCGTTGTTCTTGTTGTTGCGAAACGCCTTCCACTCGCTTTCATTGGAGTGCGCCAGCACAATGCCGTCGAACGGAATCGCGCCAAAACCCTCGGTGCCCTTGAAGTTGCCCTCCTGGGTGGCCGTCAGGAGCGGATGCAGCACCTTGATTGGCGCCTTGAACATCTCGACGAATTCGAGCAGGCCCTGGTTGGCCAGGCACAGGCCGCCTGAATAGCTGTAGGCATCCGGATCATCCTGCGCATAGGTTTCGAGCTTGCGAATGTCGACTTTGCCCACCAGGGAAGAAATATCCTGATTGTTCTCGTCGCCCGGTTCGGTCTTGGCGATTGCGATCTGCTTCAAGATCGACGGATAGCGCCGGACCACGCGAAAGCGCCGGATATCGCCACCGAATTCCTCAAGTCGCTTGACCGCCCAGGGTGACAGGATGCGGGTCAGGTGGCGCCGTGGGATCCCGTATTGATCTTCCAGTATGCGACCGTCCTCGTCCGGGTCGAACAGGCCGAGCGGCGACTCATTGACCGGCGAACCCTTGATCGAATAAAAAGGCACCCGCTCCATGAGTTGCTTGAGGCGCTCGGCGATGGATGACTTGCCGCCACCGACCGGGCCCAGCAGATAGAGGATCTGTTTCTTTTCCTCCAGCCCCTGGGCGGCATGGCGGAAGTACGACACCACCTGCTCGATGACTTCCTCGGCACCATGGAACTCGCGAAAAGCTGGATAAATCTTGATGATCTTGTTGGCGAAAATGCGTGACAGTGCCGGGTTATTGCGCGTGTCGACGGATTCCGGCTCGCCAATGGCCGACAGCATGCGCTCGGGCGCGGTGGCATAGGCCATCGGATCGCGTTTGCAGATGTCCAGGTAGTCTTCGAGGGAAAATTCCTCTTCGCGCGTGCGCTCGAAGCGGGCGGCGAAATTGCTGATGACGTCCATGCGGCCTCCTCAAATGATGATCAATAGCGGGGCGGGCAAAAGAGCGCGGCTCAAGGCCGGGTTACAAATTCAGCTTTACACAAATATCCTGCTCCGCGTCCAACAAAGACAATGCAAGAAGTGCCCCTATTCCTGCGGTCTGACACAAATGCAAAAGCTGCTAGCTTGCCACCGCTCTCCGCGGACCGGACTTGTTAACGGTGTTGCCGTCTCCCTATTCAACGTTTGTCAGACCGAATTGGATGACGAAAGTTCGGCCGGATATATTGCGATTTTCGGGTGCCAGGATCCTCCAGTGGCCTCTGGAAATGCATCCTTCGCGCCAAAACAAGCAGAACAAAAATTACCATATGATGATCAACTCTACGTTGATGATCAACATGTTGTGGTTGTAGAGGTCATTGGCCGACAAAGCGCGAATCAAATGACCGGTCGACGCGACTCTGGGAAAACCCGCAGTCCCAACGGTTGCGCGGCGTCCACTGCCCTGGGGTACAACCAGCTATGCGTTTGCGCGGCGCTCGACCATCACGCCGACCTCGCGAGCTGCCGAAAGGATTCCGATCTTGGCGACCGCGAGCTTGACATATGGCGTCTTGAACTCCGCCACAATGCCACGCGCCAGATGGTCGGCCATGCGTTCCAGAAGCTTGAAATGGTGCCGATCGCATTCCTGTTTGATGTAGTCGGCAACGGCGGCATAGTTCACGGTGTCGGCCAGTTTGTCGCTTTGAAAGACAGCATCGCCCGGAATCGCCAGCTCGATATTGAATTCAAGCCTTTGCCTGGCCTCGCGTTCACGCGCATAGTGACCAACAATGGTGGTCACGGTCAGGTTGCGAATGAAGATCAGGTCCATATTGTTAAAATTCGTTTCGGTTTGGGTCATTCTAGAAGAAAGCCATGATGAGTCTCTTGTTCGGGGTCATTGCTTATCTCATCGGGTCGATTTCGTTCGCAGTGATCGTGAGCAAGGCGCTCGGTCTGGCCGATCCACGCACTTATGGCTCGGGCAATCCCGGCGCCACCAACGTGCTGCGATCTGGCAGCAAGGTGGCGGCCGTGCTGACACTCGCAGGTGATGCCTTCAAAGGCTGGATCGCGGTCTGTTTGGCGCAGAATTACGCACAAAGCTTCGGCGTGGATGAGGCCGGTGTCGCGTTGGCTGCGCTGGCGGTTTTTCTCGGGCACTTGTACCCGGTGTTTTTCCGTTTTCAAGGCGGCAAGGGTGTGGCGACCGCACTTGGGGTATTGATCGCAATCGACCTTCGCCTGGGCCTGGCCACGTTGGCGACCTGGATCGTCATTGCCATTTTTTTTCGCTTTTCTTCGCTGGCGGCGATCGTTTCGGCAGCGTTTGCGGTGTTTTTCCATGCGGCTTACTGGCCTCTTGGCTTGACCACGCTTGCGATTGGGGCGATGTCGGCTTTTTTGGTTTGGCGCCACCGCGCAAACATCGGGAAATTGCTGGCCGGTACCGAGGCACGCCTTTGGGCGAAGGCCAAATCATGAAGGTCCGCCCCGCTGTGGTCTGGCGAAGCCGCTACGTCGCCTCAAGGCTCCAGCGCGGCCGCACTTCGAACCTGTAGTCGCCCGGGCTTACGCCGGCATCGGCGCGGCAGGCGGCGGCAAAGGCGATCATGGCCCCGTTGTCGGTGCATAACGAAAGCTCCGGATAAAAGACCGCAAACTTTTCGGCTACGGCCGCCGCATCGAGACGTGCTCGCAATACCCGATTGGCTGACACGCCGCCGGCGATCACCAGGCGATCCAACCCGGTTACCTTGAGCGCGCGCAGCGATTTGCCAATCAACACGTCGACTATGGCGTCCTCGACCGCGTGCGCGATGTCGGCCTGCGCATCCACAGCGCCGGCTTGCTGACGCACCAGCGACAAGACGGCGGTTTTCAGGCCGCTGAAGCTGAAATCGAGATTGGCCGATGTCAGCAAGGGGCGCGGCAGGCGAAATCGGCCGGCCACGCCGCGCTCCGCCAGCGCGCTCAAGGCCGGGCCGCCGGGATAGCCAAGCCCGAGCAATTTGGCACTTTTGTCGAACGCTTCGCCTGCTGCATCGTCAACCGATTCGCCCAGCAACTCGTAGCGTCCGATGCCGGCAACGCGCATCAGTTGTGTGTGGCCGCCCGAAACCAGCAAGGCTACGAAGGGGAAGGCCGGAGGCAGGTTGGAAAGCAAGGGCGACAACAAGTGCCCTTCGAGGTGGTGCACCGGTAGCGCCGGCACGCCGAGCGCGCAGGCCATGCCGCAGGCAGTGCCGGCGCCGACCAGCAGGGCGCCAGCCAGACCGGGTCCCTGTGTGTAGGCGATTGCGTCAAGTTCTAAAGGAGTGACGCAGGCTTCATCGAGCACCCGCCGCGCCAAAGGGAGCACCCGGCGAATGTGGTCGCGCGAGGCGAGTTCAGGGACTACCCCGCCGTAGTCCTCATGCATGCGCACCTGGGAATACAGCGCTTGCGCCAAGAGGCCGTCCAGCGGGCGCGAGCGACCACGGCACGAGTCATACAAGGCAACGCCGGTTTCGTCACATGACGTTTCAATGCCCAGAATGCGCATGCCTGAATTTGTCCTTTGGCGCCATCGCCGGTAAAGTCGGCGTTGCCGCCTCGTGCGGTATCCAGCCATCCGCCTTGTGCGGTATCCAGCCATCCGCCTTGTGCGTATACCCATGCGCTTGGATGCCCCGGCGTCCTGTCCGGCTTGCCCACCCGGGTCGCAGCCCGATAACCGAATTTTGCACTCTGGCGCCCAAGGGGCCGTTGCCACGGCAGTATACTTCCCGCCCCATGTCTTCTTGCCTGTTGCGCTCCTGTAGTTTGGCGGCTCTTGCCATTGCGCAGGTGCTTGCTTGGGCGCCTGCGCAGGCGCAGGCAAGCGCCGAACTGGGCGCCATGACTCTGGCGCTGGCGGAGAATCTCCTGGCCCGAAACAATCGCGAAATCGCTCTGGCTCGCCGCGCGCTGGAACAATCGCAGGCCGATGTCCTGCGCGCCGCGCAGCGACCCAATCCGCAACTCAGTCTGGCGCTGCAAAACATCAACCCCAATCGTGGCATCGCCGCCGGCAGTTTGCGCGGCAAGACGGTGGACTCGATTGTGCGCATTGACCAGTTGATCGAGCGCGGCGACAAGCCACAGTTGCGCATCGAAACGGCACAACGCTTTGAAGCTGCGGCCGGTGAAGATGTGTCGGAGGTGGCGCGGCAACAGCTGCTGGCATTGCGCAGTGCCTATTTTGACCTGCTGGCCGCACAGGAAAAGGCGGCAAGTTCGGCCGAAGCTGCGCGCCTGTTCGGCAGAACGGTCGACGCCGCGCAACTGCGCTTGAAAGCCGGCGACCTTGCTTCGGCGGATGTGGCGCGCATTCGCGTTGACGCATTGCGGGCGCAAAATGATGCGCGAGCCGCAGCGGCAGAGCTCGCGCGCGTGCGGGTTGCAATCAGCTACCTGCTTGGCGTCGAGGGCGATGTTGCCGCGATGCGCGCCATCTCCCCATGGCCCAGGATGCAGGCAGCGAGCCTCAGGCAGGCCACCGAAGAGGAAATCGAGGGCCGCGCCGACGTGCGGGCCGCGCGCGCGCGCGTCGACGCGGCGGACAAGGCGCGGGCACTGGCGCAATCGCTGCGCACGCGCGACGTTTCGGTGGGTGCGCAATATGAGCATTGGCCGAATCAGGGCAACGCCAACAATCAGGGAACCGGCAACAGTTTCGGCGTTGCGCTGTCGATTCCCTTGTTGCTGCGTCACCGTTATGAAGGTGAAATTGCGCGCGCGCAAGCCGATTGGTATGTGGCGCGCGACGTTCTCGACCAGGTGCGGGCCCAGGCGCGCGCCGAAGTGCTGCGCGCTGCAGGCGAGCTGGCGGCGGCGCGCGAGCGTCTGCTGCGTTTTGAGAGCGAATTGCTGGCTGAAGCGACGCGCACTGCGACCGCTGCGGAGTTTGCTTTCAGGAACGGGGCGATTGGCGTGATGGACCTTCTCGATGCGCGACGCGTGCTCAATTCGATTCAAAGCGACGCCGCCAATGCGCGCGCCGACTATGCCAAGGCGCTGACCGCGTTTGATCTCGGGCGAGGGGTGTTGGCGTATCGCACGGACTGATGCTGAGCGTCATTGTTTTCGCGCAAGCCGGATTGCCGATGCGCATGCACTACAACAAGAACGCTGCGCCGACAGAAGCGGACAGGGAGAACGAGAAATTGGGCAATTCCGCATTCATTCGGCTGCTGCTGTGCATGGTGCTCGTGTTGGCTGCTTGCGGCGACAAGCCCGCAGCGCTGCCTGCGGTGGTCAAGCCGCAGATAAGCGGCGCGGTGGTTTCGTTTGCCGCCGAAAGCCCGCAATTGGCGGTGCTCGCATTGGCGCCCGTCGCGGTGCTGGCCGAGTCCGGGGTCGAACTCACCGCCAGGCTGGTGTGGGACGAAAATCGCACGGTGCGTATCTACGCGCCCTTCGCCGGCCGGGTGCTGCGCATCACCGCGCAACCCGGAGAGCAAGTCAAGGCTGGCCATGTGTTGGCATACGTGGGTGCGCCGGATTTTGGCCAGGCGCAGGCGGATGCCGGCCGCGCGGTGGCGGATTTTGCCTTGTCCGAAAAGAATTTGGCTCGAGTCACGGAGTTGCTCGAGAACGGCGTGGCGCCGCGCAAGGACCTGGCCCAGGCAGAGGCCGAACATGCGCGCGCCAAAGGCGAACTGGCGCGCGCGCAGGGAAGGGTGCGCTTGTACGGGGGCGGTGCCGGCATCGACCAGACCCTGGCATTGAAGAGCCCGATCGCCGGCATCGTGGTCGAGCGCAACCTCAATCCGGGCCAGGAGGTGCGCCCCGATCAGGGCGGCATGGCGGCGTTGTTCGTGGTTACCGATCCGGCGCGTCTGTGGGTGCAGATCGATGCGCACGAAAAGGATCTGCCGCTGCTGGCGCCCGGCATGGCGTTCAAGTTCAAGGTCCCGACCTATCCGGGCGAACTGTTTGACGCCAAACTTGATGTCGTCGCCGATTTCATCGATCCACAGTCGCGGGTGATCCGGGCGCGTGGATCGGCAGCCAATGACGACCGCAGGCTCAAGGGAGAAATGCTGGTCAACGCGGTTTTCGCGCCCAAGGGCGGGCCGGGGTTGGGCGTACCGGCGCGTGCAGTGATCTTCTCCGAGGGTGCGCACTTCGCCTTCGTCGAGCGCGCACGCGGCAGTTTCGAGCGGGTCAAGGTGGTGCCTGGTGGTGAGCGCGGCGGCCAGTTGGCGATTCTGTCCGGCCTGACCTCAGGTCAGCGTGTGGTCAGTGAAGGTGCGCTGCTGCTGCAGCAAGTCATGAAAGCCGGTTCTTCGAAGACCGAGTCGGAATGATCAGGCGCATCGTCTCATTCGCGCTGCATCAGCCGCTGGTGATTCTGTTGGCCACTGCGCTGTTCGTCGCAGGCGGGCTGATCGCTTTCAAGAATCTGCCGGTCGAGGCATTTCCCGATGTCACCGATACCCAAGTCACGGTGATCACGCTGTTCCCGGGACGGGCCGCAGAAGAGGTTGAAAAGCAGGTGACCATTCCGCTGGAAGTAGCCCTGTCGGGTTTGCCCAATGCGGTGCGCATGTTTTCGCATACGCAGTTCGGCCTGTCCTTCCTGATCCTGACCTTCGACGACGATGCCAATGTCAACCTGGCGCGCCAGCAGGCGGGCGAGCGTTTGCGCAGTGTGCAGTTGCCTCCCGGCGTTGAACCGGATATCGCACCGCTGTCCACCGCCATTGGTGAAATCTACCGCTATCGGATGAAGTCCGACACGCAGGATTCCCGGACCCTGCGCACCCTGCAGGACTGGGTGGTCGAGCGCACGCTGCGCCGGGTACCCGGGGTGGCCGACGTCGTGCCGATGGGTGGCCTGATCAAGCAGTACGAAGTGCAGCCGGACTTGGCGCGCCTGCGCGCCTACAAGCTGTCGATCCAGCAGGTATATGGTGCGCTCGAACGCGGCAACAGCAACGCCGGTGGCGGCTATGTCGAGCAGGGTGGTCAGCAGTACACCATTCGCGGCATCGGCCTTTTGCGCGATGCCGCCGATATTGAAAACATCGTTCTGGGCGAACGCAGCGGCACGCCGGTACTGATTCGCGATGTGGCTCGCGTGGTGGTCGGCAATGTGCCGCGCCAGGGCATCGTCGGCCAGGACCTTGACGATGATGTGGTCACCGGCGTAGTGCTGATGCGCAAAGGTGAAAACCCGTCGAAAGTGCTGAAGGAGGTCAAGCAAAAGGTTGATGAGCTCAATCGCGGCGGACTGCCCAAAGGGGTGGCGATCGTGCCTTTCTACGATCGTTCCTGGTTGATCGGCAAGACGCTCAACACGGTATTTCGGAACCTGGTCGAGGGCGCCGCGCTGGTGGCTATCGTGCTGTACCTTTTTCTGGCTAATTTTCGCGCCACCGCGATCGTCACGCTGATCATTCCGCTGTCGCTGCTTTCGACTTTCATAGGCCTTACCTTCGTAGGCATTCCGGCCAACTTGCTGTCGCTGGGGGCCATGGATTTCGGCATCATCGTCGATGGTGCGGTGATCGTGGTCGAGAACGTGTTTCGCCGGCTGTCGATGCAGGAAGAGTTTCACGATGACACTGTCGACAAGCGCGAAGACCGCTTTCGCCTGCATACCATCATCGAGGCGGCCGTCGAAGTGGGGCGGCCAACCCTGTTCGCGATGATCATCATCATCGCCGCGCACATCCCGATCTTCACCCTGCAACGGCACGAGGGGCGGATTTTCGCGCCGATGGCCTACTCGGTCACCTTCGCGCTGGTCGGGTCCCTGATACTCTCGCTGACCCTGGTCCCGCTCCTGTGCTACAAGTGGCTGTCGAAAAACCTGCCGCATCATGACCCTGCGATCGTGCGCTTTTCCAAGGCGGCGTACGCGCCGGTACTCCAGTGGAGTCTCGCCAACCCGGTCAAGGTGATCGGATTTGCGCTGGTGGCGCTGGGCTTGAGTTTTGCCGCCTTGCCACGCCTGGGCACCGAGTTCCTGCCGGAACTCAACGAAGGGTCGCTGTGGCTCAACGTGAAGCTGCCATCGTCGGTTTCGGTCAGCGAGGCGCAGGCGCAGAACGGGCAAATTCGCCGCATCCTGCTGAAAACGCCGGAAGTCAATACCGTGATTTCCAAGGCCGGTCGCCCGGAAGATGGCACTGACCCCAAACTGATCAACATGGCCGAATTCCTGGTGGATCTGAAACCGGAGTCGGAATGGAAGCGCGCGGTCAGCAAGCGGCAGGTGATGGATGAAATGGAAAAGGCGCTGCAGGCACTGCCTGCGATCAAGCCTTCCTTCTCGCAGCCGATTCGCGACAACATTCTCGAAAGCATTTCGCAGATCGACGGCCAGATCGTGATCAAGGTGTTCGGTGACGATATTCCGACGCTGCGCCGGGTGGCCGAGAGCGTGCTGGCCGAAGTCGCCGATGTGCAGGGTGTCTCGCGCGCGCTGATCGATCGTGTCGGCGAGTTGCCCAACTATCTGGTGGAGATCGATCGCGCCCGTGCGGCCAGGTACGGTCTGAACGTCGCCGATATCCAGGATGTGATCGAAGTCGGTCTGGGCGGGCGGGCGGCGACCTACCTGTGGGAGGGCGAGCGCAAGTTCGGCGTTGCCGTGCGTGTCGCGCCCGAGGAGCGCGGGCTGGAGCGCATGAAGAGCGTCATGCTGGCGACCTCGTCCGGCGCCTATGTCCCGTTGTCGGAAGTGGCGGCGTTCAAGGCCGCCGGTGGCAGCATGAACATCGCGCGCGAGAATGGCGGACGCGTCATGGCGATCGGTATCTTCATTCGCGATCGCGACATGGGAAGTGTGGTGGCGGACATGCAGGCGCGCGTCAGGGACAAGGTCACACTACCGGAGGGCTACCGGATTTCCTGGTCAGGCGAGTTCGAGAACCAAGAGCGTGCGATGGCGCGCCTGGCGCTGGTGGTGCCGATTTCGGTGCTGCTGATTTTTGCGCTGTTGTTCTATGCCTTCAATTCAATCAAGAGCGCGTTGCTGATCATCCTGAACGTTCCGTTCGCCCTGATCGGCGGCATTTTTGCGCTTTTGCTGACCGATATCAATTTGAGTGTATCGGCCGCGATCGGGTTTATCGCGCTGTTTGGACAGGCGGTGTTGAACGGTGTTGTGATGGTGACGGTGTTCAATCAACTGCACAGCGCCGGCATGACCCCCCTAAATGCTGTCGTGGAGGGCTCGAAGCAGCGTCTGCGCACGGTGCTGATGACCGGGCTCCTGGCCATGCTGGGACTGTTGCCGATGGCCTTGTCGACCGACATCGGTTCCGAGACCCAGAAGCCGCTCGCGGTGGTGGTGATCGGCGGGCTGATATCGGCCACGCTCCTGACACTGATCGTGCTGCCAGTGCTTTACGTGGCTTTTAACCGCGATTGGGCCCGCTTTGCGCGGCGCGGGTCGATGCTGGCGCAGCGGGTGATCCGTCCGCGCAGGCGCTAGCGGGCCACAAGTTGGCGTTTGGCGTCGACCGCAGGGCTAGGTGTTTGCAGGCGGTTCAAAGCTTGTGCTGGGCGAGGAAATAACATATACTCGGTGGCTGTCCGCTGTTGGAGTGTTGGGAAAATATGCCTACCGTTCGCCTCAAGGAAAACGAGCCTTTCGAAGTTGCGATGCGGCGTTTCAAGCGCACGATCGAGAAAACCGGTCTTCTGACCGAATTGCGTGCGCGCGAGTTCTACGAAAAGCCGACCTCGGAGCGCAAGCGCAAGCATGCGGCTGCCGTCAAGCGCACCTACAAGCGCTTGAAGAGCCAGCAACTGCCGCCAAAGTTGTACTGATCACCCGATTGGCAGTCCCGGAAGGCCGCGGGCGTGTCCTACCCCGCGGCTTTTTGTCGTTCAGGCCCGGGCGCTGAAGCGGCATGGGCGCCGGATACTTACCGAAATATAAGGAGTTGCGCATGTTGCTCAAGGAGCGAATCACTGAAGACATGAAGGCGGCGATGCGCGCCCGCGACAGCCAGCGCTTGTCCGCCATCCGCATGCTGCTGGCCGCCTGCAAGCAAGTTGAGGTCGACCGCCGCATTGAACTGGCCGACGCCGACGTCATTGCGATTGTCGAAAAGGAGCTCAAGAAGCGGCGTGACTCCGCGACCCAGTATCGGGCGGCAAAGCGCGACGACCTGGCCGATGCTGAACAATTCGAGGTAGGCGTGCTGTCGGCCTACCTGCCGCAGCAGGCTTCGCCGGACGAGATCGAAGCGGTGCTGGTGCAAGCGGTGGCCGAGGTTGGCACGGGCGGGCCTGCGGCGATGGGCAAGGTGATGGCGCTTCTCAAGTCAAAACTGGCCGGGCGCGCGGACATGGCGCAGTTGTCAGCTGCGGTCAAGGCCCGTCTATCAGCCTGAAGCGCAGCCTGAAGCTGCAACCTGAAGCTGCAGCCGCAAGCGCAGCCTGATGCTGCAACCCGACGCTGCAACTCGACGCGGAGGGCTGCAGCAAGACACAAATGGATGCTACTGCGGTGGGCCGGCTTTCTCAATACCGATGATTTTTGTTCCGGGTTTCAGGTTTTTCGCCTTGAACCAGCCGAGATTCATTTCCAGCGCGTAGCGCGCCGGTTTGGCGCTGCAGTGACTGTCCTCGGTTTGCGGCTTCATGTCCTCGACATTGAGGATGACCCCTGCGTCATCGAGAAACGCGACCGAGAGCGGCAAAAGTGTGTTTTTCATCCACATGCACTGGCGATCGCGTTCCGGGAATACGAACAGCATGCCGTCATTGGGCCCCATTTTTTCGCGCAACATCAGGCCCTGCATGCGGGTGCCGTAGTTCGCGGCGACCTCCGCCTTGATCAGATACAGGCCGGTCTGCAACTGTATGGTGGGCAGTGGTGGCTGCCCCTGGGCGCGCGCGTCTGGTGCACCAAGCACGCCTGCCAGCAGAATCAGAAGTGCAGCACCGCGCATCAGGGTATGGGCCATGGTGTCAACCGTTAGGCAAGGTTCCGAAAGAAGCCGGATTCTAGCCGTGTCGCCAGAGGCAGGCTAAAAAAAAACCGGGCCGAAAGCCCGGTTTTTTCAATCGCGGGGTCTTGCTCCGCGATTACTTCTTGGCTTCAGGCTTGGCTTTTTTCTCTTTCTTGGCTTTTTTCTCTTTTTTCTCTTTCTTCATCGGCGCGTCTTTTTTCATCTCGGCCTTGGGCGCATCGGCTTTCGGTGCGTCGGCTTTTTTGTCTTGCGCAAAGCCGGTCGACGAAACGGTGGCGATGACACCGGCGAGCAGTACGGACAGAAGTTTGTTCATTTTGGATTCCTTGTCATGAAGGTTCGAACATTTTGCAGGATTGACCTCCTCGGTCAGTGCAAATAACGCCGCCTTGACTGGCCGGTTGACAGCTTGAAAGTCGATTTCAGACAAATCAGCGGGTTTTCCGCTAATCTTCTCCACACAAGAAAAAGGCCGGTTTCCCGGCCTTTGGCACCTGCAGGCACCTGCAGTGCTACGTGCGGTTTACTTCTTGGCCATACTCTTGAACTTCTTGCCCTTCTTGCCTTTGGCCTCAAACTTGATGTGGCCGACAGCATTCATTTCGGCCAGTGCGGTCGGCGCCTGAGCCGCGCTCGGGCCAGCACCAACGACAGGCTGCAACGGTACTTGCAATCAAAAGCTTTTGCATGAGTTACTCCCTCCCGGAATTGTGTGGCGATTATTGTCTACTCTTGCCTGGCGACAAACCTTGAACGCAGCGACTGGTTCATGAGTTGACGCGCGTCACGGCGAAGTAGAGCCGCGTCGAACTCACAGGATTGTCCCGGCACTAAAACCCCGAGCTGGAATGGCCCGATCGAATGACGGATCAGGCGCAGTGTCGGCCATCCGCATTTGGCCGTCATGCGCCTTATTTGCCGATTCTTGCCCTCGGTAATGCGTATATCGAGCCAAGTCGTGGGAATCGCCTTGCGCATGCGGATTGGTGGGCAGCGCGGCCAAAGCCCGGCCGGCTCCGCAATCACGCATGCCTTGCAGGCTCGGGTGACAAAATCGCCCAAGTCAACCCCTACAATCAAGCGCCGCAGCGCCGCCGCGTCGGGCGTACCCTCGACTTGCGCCCAATAGCCTTTCTCCAGCTCGCGGCGCGGATCGGTGATACTGTGTTGCAGTGCGCCATCCGCAGTCAGGAGAAGCAGGCCTTCGCTGTCAGTGTCGAGTCGGCCTGCTGCATACACATGGGGAACCCTGACGTAGTCGGCCAGCGTCGGGTGGTCCTGGTGAGGCGAGAACTGGCAGACCACGCCAAACGGTTTGTTGAGCCCGATCAGGCGGGGGTTCATCAATGCATCTGCTCCGCCGGCTTTCGGGCCAGGCTTTGCCCGCCCGTCTGATGCGCGCGAAGCCCCCGCATTATCGCGGCTGAGGGCGTCCCTACGCCGCACAACTGGCCTGAATATCCCATGCCTGCTTGCCCTTTCGGCCCTGGGTCACCTGGAACTACACCTTTTGACCCTCCTTCAGCGATTTGAATCCCGGCATGTTGACTGCCGAGAAATGTGCGAACCGGTCTTCGCCACCCCATCCGGGGCAATGAAGCCGTAGCCTTCCGCGTCGTTAAAACGTTTTACCGTACCAGTAGCCATGCGAGCATCTCATGAAATGGCGCCCAATTGCGCTTAGGATTGATCGAAGTCCCGGGATGCCCGTCAGCATGCGCAAGCCAAAGACGCACTGCTTGCAGATTCTGGGACAATTCCGTATGTCTGCCTCAGCATTTCCTGCGCGCCGCAGAGGCGAACAAACAAACGCTTTGCGTTCTACGGCGTCCATTGATGCAAGTCAAGCACCTTCCGGGGCCTGGCTGACGTGGCCGTCGGCTGTTGTATTTTTCACCACAAGGCCATTTGAAATCCCGGGGTAGTGCCCCATCTACCCCGATATCCCGGTTGCGGAACAGATGCGGATGGATACAATTTCGACATGGCAAACAAGTTCGATTCGGACGGCGGCACGGTCCTTGAGCAACAGAAGCAGCAGGTCAAGCCGCCGTCGATGTACAAGGTGCTCCTGCTCAATGACGATTACACGCCGATGGAGTTCGTAGTCGGCACGATCCAGCAGTTTTTCAACAAGAGCCGCGAACAGGCGACCCAGATCATGCTCAAGGTTCACCGGGAGGGCATGGCAGTATGCGGAATCTATCCCAAGGACATGGCCGGCACCAAGGTCGATCTGGTGACTCAGCATGCGCGTGCGCATCAACACCCGCTTCAGTGCACAATGGAAGAAACGGACTGACCTTCTGACAAAGCGCCACAGATTTTTGGGTGCCTCGAAAAGGTTTTGGTGTAGAGTTGGTTTGCATGCCGGATGCTCCGGCGATTAAGGCGAAAAATGATTGCGCAAGAGTTGGAAGTCAGCCTGCACATGGCGTTTGTCGAAGCGCGGCAAAAACGGCACGAGTTCATCACTGTCGAACATCTGCTTCTGGCTCTGCTGGATAACCCGACCGCCGCCGAAGTGATGCGTGCGGTGGGTGCCAATATCGATGACCTGCGCAAGAATCTCGGCCAGTTCATCGCAGAGCACACGCCCACCGTGGCCGGTACCGACGACGTCGATACCCAGCCCACCCTGGGTTTCCAGCGCGTGATCCAGCGTGCCATCATGCACGTGCAGTCATCGTCGAATGGCAAGAAGGAAGTCACCGGGGCCAACGTGCTGGTGGCGATCTTCGGTGAGAAGGATTCGCACGCTGTGTATTACCTGCATCAGCAGGGAATCACCAGGCTGGACGTCGTCAATTACATTTCCCACGGCATCACCAAGCAGCCGCCGGAAAAGGAAAAAGCCGGTGCCGACAAGGCCGAGAACCAGGAAGCCGAACAGGAAAGCGATGGCAAGCAAAGCCCGCTTGAGCAGTACACGCAAAACCTCAACAAGTCGGCAGCCGAGGGCAAGATCGACCCGTTGATCGGGCGCGAACTTGAACTTGAGCGGGTGATTCAGACACTGTGCCGGCGCCGCAAGAACAACCCCCTGCTGGTGGGCGAGGCCGGTGTGGGCAAGACCGCGATTGCCGAGGGGCTAGCCAAGCGCATCGTTGAAGGCGAAGTGCCGGAAATCCTCAAGGACTCGGTGGTCTATTCGCTTGACATGGGTTCATTGCTGGCCGGCACCAAGTACCGCGGTGACTTCGAGCAACGCCTGAAGGGCGTGTTAAAGAAGTTGACCAACAACCCGAAGGCAATACTGTTCATCGACGAGATCCACACCCTGATCGGTGCCGGTGCGGCTTCCGGGGGCACGCTCGATGCGTCCAACTTGCTCAAGCCGGCACTTTCGAGCGGGCAACTCAAATGCATAGGCGCTACCACCTATATCGAATACCGCGGGGTGTTCGAGAAGGATCATGCGCTGGCCCGGCGTTTCCAGAAGATCGACGTCAATGAGCCGTCGGTGGACGAAACCGTGCAGATTCTGCGCGGCCTGAAATCACGCTTCGAAGAGCATCACGGCATCAAGTACTCGGCTTCGGCGATTACCACCGCCGCCGAGTTGTCGGCACGCTACATCAACGATCGCCAGTTGCCCGACAAGGCCATCGACGTGATCGACGAGGCCGGCGCGGCGCAGCGCATTCTGCCCAAATCCAAGCAAAAAAAGGTGATCGGCAAGACTGACATCGAGGAAATCATCGCCAAGATCGCGCGCATTCCGCCGCACAACGTCTCGTCGGACGATCGCAGCAAGCTGGCCAATCTTGATCGGGACATGAAGAACGTGGTGTTCGGCCAGGATCCGGCCATCGAAGCGCTTGCCAGCGCCATCAAGATGGCGCGTTCCGGCTTGGGCAATCCGCAAAAGCCGATCGGCAACTTCCTGTTTTCCGGACCAACCGGGGTCGGCAAGACCGAAGCCGCGCGGCAACTGGCCTACACCATGGGCATCGAGTTGATTCGCTTCGACATGTCCGAATACATGGAGCGCCACGCTGTCAGCCGCCTGATCGGCGCACCGCCCGGCTATGTCGGCTTCGATCAGGGCGGTCTGTTGACCGAAGCGATCACCAAGAAACCGCATGCGGTCCTGTTGCTCGACGAAATCGAAAAGGCCCATCCGGACATTTTCAATATTCTGCTGCAGGTCATGGACCACGGTACGCTGACCGACAACAACGGGCGCAAGGCGGATTTCCGCAATGTGATCATCATCATGACCACCAATGCCGGCGCCGAATCGCTGCAAAAGTCGTCGATGGGCTTCACCAACGCCAAGCAGGCTGGCGACGAGATGGTCGACATCAAGCGCATGTTCACCCCGGAGTTCCGCAACCGGCTGGATGCGATCATTTCGTTCAAGGCGCTCAACGAGGAAGTCATCCTGCGTGTGGTCGACAAGTTCCTGATGCAACTGGAGCAACAGTTGCACGAGAAGAAGGTCGATGCGATTTTCAGCGATGCCTTGCGCAAACATCTTGCCAAGAAGGGCTTTGATCCACTCATGGGCGCGCGTCCGATGGCACGCCTGATCCAGGACACGATTCGCAAGGCCTTGGCCGATGAATTACTGTTCGGCAAGCTGGTGACAGGAGGCAAGGTTACGGTCGATCTCGATGGTGAAGGCGAGGACGCCAAGGTCAAGCTCACCGTGCATGCCGGCGAGGAGCCCAAATCCGATGGCAAGACCAACGACGAATCGATTGAAGTACTCTGACTTGCAAGCTTAGTGAAAGGCCGCCTGCGGGCGGCCTTTTTTGTCGCTGCGCAGCATGTTTATAAGCCTGCCGGAGCCTTCATTTGTGAGCGCGCATCGGGTACATTAAGCGGCGTTCCGATTTACCGACATGCCCAAAAAAGGAGGCTATATAGCATGAGACTTGTTCAAATATTAGCGCTGGGTCTAGCGTTTGTTGCGGCTTCGGCCGCAGGTCAGGATCGCCATCAGGGGCGCAATCTGGCGGCGCAGTGCGCCAATTGTCATGGCACCAACGGGCATAGCCAGGGCGGCATACCGGGCCTGGCCGGCCAGGCGCAGGCTGGCATGATCGCGCAGATGAACGCGTTCAAGAGCGGTCAGCGCAGCGGTCCGGCGGCCACCGTCATGCATCAGATCGCCAAGGGCTATACCGATGAACAGATCGCTCTGATGGCGGCGTTTTTCGCCGCCCAGAAGCCGGCCAAGTAGGGGGCGCCATGCAAAGTTCCAACAGACGTTTCGACCGTCGCGACTTCCTCAGGGGTGCCGGTGCGGCCGGCGCGCTGGCAATTACCGGCTGTGCCACCACCGCAGCGCCGCCGGCCAAGGTCGGGCGCGTCATCGTGATCGGCGGCGGCTATGGCGGAGCCACCGCCGCCAAGTACCTGCGCATGTGGTCGGAAGGCGCGATCGAAGTGTTCATGATCGAGATGAACCGCAGCTTTGTTTCCTGTCCCTTGTCCAATCTGGTGCTCGGCGGCAGCCGCAAGATCGAGGATCTGACGGTTGGTTACGCCGGCCTGCGCGAGTACGGTGTGCAGGTGATCAACGATGAAGTCACCAAGGTCAACGTCGACAAGAAGACGGTCGAGTTGAAGAAGATCCAGGATCTTGCCTACGACCGGCTGATTGTTTCCCCGGGTGTCGACTTCATGTTCGACCAGGTCGGCGCCTTGAAGGACCCGAAGGCACGCGAACGCGTGCTGCATGCCTGGAAGGCCGGGCCGGAGACAGTTGCCCTGCGCCAGCAGCTCGAGGCCATGCGCGATGGCGGCGTCTATGTGTTGGCGATTCCACGCGCGCCTTATCGCTGCCCGCCCGGCCCTTATGAGCGGGCTTGCCAGGTGGCACATTATTTCAAGCAGTCCAAGCCGAAAAGCAAGGTCATCATCCTCGATGCGAATGAAGATGTGACCTCCAAGGCCGGCTTGTTCAAGGCGCAATGGAACGGCCAGTACAAGGGGTTGATCGAGTACCGCAACAACAGCGAGGTCAAGGACGTCAACTTGGCGACCCTGTCGGCAGTGCTCGATGTCGGTGCGGACGTCAAGGCCGATGTGCTCAACGTTTTGCCGCCGATGCGGGCCGGCGATATCGCGCAACAGGCAGGGCTTGTCACCGCCAACAACCGCTGGTGCGGAGTCGATTGGCTCAGCATGGAGTCTGTGGCGCGGCCGGGCATTCACGTGCTGGGCGATGCCACGCTTTCCGCGCCGGCGATGCCCAAGTCCGGTCACATGGCTAACCAGCACGCCAAGGTCGCGGCGGCGGCGATCGTCGAACTGATGAACGGGCGCACGCCATCGCCGGCGCCGATGATGGCCAACACCTGCTATTCGTTTGTCGATGACCGCAACGTCGTGCACGTGGCCAGCGTGCACGCCTACGACCCAAAAGACAAGACCATGAAGACAGTGCCGGGTTCAGGCGGGTTGTCGACTGCCGCTTCCGAGTTGGAGGGCGCTTACGCGAACGCATGGGCCAAGAACATCTGGCACGACATGCTGGGCTGAATCTGATTGCTGTAGCAGTAACGACGGCGCCGCAAGGCGCCGTTTGCGCTTATTTCGCTTCCGGGCGGCGTATGTTGCGGCGCAATTCGAGTTGCGCGTTTTCCAGTGTCACCGCAGCCGGCGCGGTCAGGTCGATGACCAACTCATAGTCGCCAACCTCGGCCACCTCGATCATCAGCATGGTGCGTGAAATCACCTGCGCGCTTTCACTCATCGGCGCACTGGTGTTGTTGACCTGAAACGTGCCGGTTGCGATAGTCGCGCCAGCCTTGCGCAAAGTGGCGCGATAGCTGTTCCACTTGCCGGCCTCTGCGGTGTTCGCGGCGTAAGCCGCCTGCAAATTAAGTGCGATGGGGTTCATCTCCGGCCCGAGCGTGACGGTCAGCGGCGCGTAGCCGCCACTGCGCGCCTGCAGCGGAAAGCGTGCAACCTGCTCGCCGGTGAACAGGCCGTCGCAAGCGGCTGTCAGGAGACTCAAGACAAGGGCGGGAATGGCGTAGTTGCGCATGTGGTCGTTAAGGTTTGTTGAAAATCGACTGCAATCAGTACAACCGGCACCTTGATGTATCGCAATCGCGCAACGGCGACTGCGCGCTTGTTCAAGCGCCGCTCGACTTTGGTCGAACTGAGCGCCAATGACAACTTGCTATGCCGCGAAGTCAGCAACCACGGGCGCGTGGTCGGACGGCTTCTCCAGCTTGCGCGGCGCGCGGTCAATGACACAGGCGCGACAATCCGTGGCCAGTTGCGGTGACGCCAGGACATGGTCGATGCGCATGCCGGCATTGCGACGGAATCCGAGCATGCGATAGTCCCACCATGAAAAACTCTTTTCGGCCTGTTCGAACAGGCGGTAGCAATCCACCATGCCCTGGCCCAGCAACGCACTCCACGCCGCCCGTTCCTTCGGGCTGACCAGTACCTGGCCCTCCCAGGCGGCCGGGTCGTGAACGTCACGATCCTCGGGCGCAATGTTGTAGTCGCCCAGTAGAGCCAGTCGCGGATGTTGTGCAAGTTGCCGTGCCACATATGCCTGCATGGCATCGAGCCAGTCGAGCTTGTAGCGATACTTGTCCGATTCGAGGCTTTGGCCATTCGGAAAGTAGGCGCACACGATGCGCACACCACCAATTGTGGCGGCGATCACGCGCCTTTGTTGGTCCGCGTAGTCGGGCATGTCGGCACTGATGTCGGCCATCGGCAGGCGCGAAAGGATGGCCACGCCGTTGTAGGTTTTCTGGCCATTGATGGCCGATTCGTAACCGGCGGCGCGCAGTTCGGCCTGCGGATACTTTTCGTTGGTGAGCTTGAGTTCCTGCAGGCACAGTACGTCGACATCGGCTGTGGCGAGCCAGTCCAGTACATGGCCCAGGCGCACGTTCAACGAATTCACGTTCCAGGTGGCTAGGCGCATGGGATCTTCGGTGTCACAAAAGGATGCCGCCAATCCGCCGGCCCCGAGCGCGGCAGGCAGGTGGGGGCGATCCTCAAGGTATCAGGCAAGCGGCCGGGGCGTTTGGATCGCCCGCGATGGGGCGCTCGGGATTGGCGCAATCTTGCGTGTTCAGAAGCCCTTGAACCATGTAGGCCGATTCGCGGCGGGGTCGGGGGCGGGCGAGGTGCCCGCGGAGGGCGGGTTGCCCGCAGGAGGCACATTCGCCCCTGGTGCGGCCGCCGGCCCACCCGGTGCCGGCGCTGCCGACGCTGTGGTGCTCGGTGGCGTGAACGGCGCCGCCGGCGCGGCCGGCGGATTCCTGTAGCTCGCAGGCAGCAGGCTGTTGGGCGGATAGCCGGCAACGTTGAGCGCGCCATTCCAGGCGCCCTCCTCGAAGCCGACCTGCTTGCCGTTGCCTACCATCATCACCGGTACCTGTGCGGCACCGGTCGCATCCTTGAAAACCTTGAAGTCATCCTGGTTGCGCACGGTCTTCTCGGTAAACGGCACGCCGCGCTTGACCAGCAGATTGCGGCCCTGATTGCAGGCCTCGCACTCGTTGGTGGTGTACAGCGTCACCGGGAAGTTCTTGAGCGCCTGTTGCACCGCAAAGGGCAGGCCGCCGCCTGCGCTGGCAGGTGCTGCCGCTGTGGTGTTGCCGCTGGTGGCAGGCTTCTGCACGCTCTTGGAGGAAGGTGGGGGTGGCTGGTCGCTATAGACCACGCGGCCATCCGCGCCGATGTATTTGTACTGCGCAAAGACGTTGCTCGCGCCAAGCGCAGCCAGCCCGCAGGCCAGCAGCGTGAATGACTTGAAAAAGTTGCGAAAGCGCATCTGAGTCTCCTTACAAATCATGGAGTTATGCTGACATCATACCATTGTGTCTGAGCAGCGCATCGATCTTCGGCGCGCGGCCACGAAATGCCTTGAAGTTATCCGCCGCGGAACGGCTGCCGCCCATGGCAAGAATCTCGTCGAGAAAGCGCGCTCCGACCGCGGCATCGAACACACCTTCTTCCTCGAAAGCGCTGTAGGCGTCGGCCGACAGCACCTCGGCCCATTTGTAGCTGTAGTAGCCGGCAGCGTATCCACCTGCGAAGATGTGCGAAAAATTGTTGGGAAAACGGGCATAGGCCGGTGGGCGCATCACGGCGACGCGATCGCGTACCTCCTCCAGCAATGTCATCGGCGTCTGGCGGGCGCGATCGAAGCCATCGTGCAGCAGGATGTCGAACAGCGAATACTCGATCTGCCGCACCGTCTGCATGCCCGCCTGGAAATTCCTGGCCGCAAGCATCTTGTCAAACAGGCTCTGCGGCAAGGGCTCGCCCGTGTCCACATGCCCGCTCATGTGCTTCAGAACCTCCCATTCCCAGCAAAAATTTTCCATGAACTGGCTCGGCAATTCGACCGCATCCCATTCGACGCCGTTGATCCCGGCCACACCGAGGTCATCGATGCGGGTCAGCATGTGGTGCAGGCCATGGCCGAACTCATGGAACAGCGTGATCACATCGTCATGCGTGAATAACGCCGGGCGCCTCTTCCCGTTGACCTCGCCCACCCCGCGCGCGAAGTTGCAGGTGAGGTAGGCCACCGGGGTCTGCACGCCGCCGGCCTTGCGACGGCGCGTAATCGCATCATCCATCCAGGCGCCGCCGCGCTTGATGTCGCGCGCGTAGAGGTCCAGGTAGAACTGGCCCACCAGTTCACCGGCGGCTGTCTCGATCCGGTAAAAGCTGGCGTCGCCATGCCAGACCGGGGCCGTATCGGGCCGGATACACACCTTGAACACCGTCTCGACCAGCTTGAACAAGCCGGCCAGCACACGCGGCTCGGGAAAATACTCTTTCACCTCCTGGTCTGAAAAGGCGTAGCGCGCCTGGCGCAGTTTCTCCGATGCGTACAAGGTGTCCCAGGCTTCGAGTGCCGAAAGGCCAAGCGACTCGCGTGCGAATTCGCCGAGTTCTAGCATGTCGCGCTGCGCAAACGGCTTGGCGCGAACTGCCAGGTCGTTCAGGAATTGCTGCACCTCTGCTGGCGTCTCGGCCATTTTCGGCACCAGCGAAACGCAAGAGAAGCTGTCGTAGCCCAGGAGCGCCGCTTCCTCGGCACGTAGCGCAAGAATGCGGTCGATCAGCGGCGTGTTGTCGAGTTTCGCATCGCCGAATTCGGAGGCGCGCGTCACGTTGGCCTTGTATACGGTTTCACGCATTGCGCGATCGTCCGCGTATTGCAGCACCGGCAAATACGAAGGCGCCTGCAGGGTGAATTTCCAGCCCGCCTTGCCGTCCTTGGCGGCGGCTTCCCGCGCCGCCTCGCGCACGTCGCCCGGCAGGCCGGCCAGGCGCGCTTCGTCCTCGATACATAGCGAGAACGCGTTGGTGGCGTCGAGCACGTTCTCGGAAAACTTCGAGCCCAGCGCCGCCTGTTCCTCGGCGATCTCCTTGAAGCGGGCCTTCTTCTCTTCCGGCAACTCCGCGCCACTCAGGCGGAAATCGCGAATCTCGTTATCCACGATGCGGCGTCGCGCCGGGCTCAAGTTCGGATAAGCCGTCGAGGCACGCAGGGCCTTGTATTTGCCGAACAGCGCCAGGTTCTGCCCCAGGTCGGTCCAGTACTCGGTGACCTTGGGCAGGTTCTCGTTGTATGCGTCACGCAATTCAGGGCTGTCCTTGACCGCGTGCAGATGGCCTACGGCGCCCCAGGCGCGCGACAGGCGTTCATTCGCATCCTCAAGCGGAGTGACAAAACCGTCCCAGTGCAGCGCATTGGTATCGGCAGTAATACGCAGGACGGTCTGGCGGCAGGCATCGAGCAGGCTGTCGATGGCCGGCGAGACATGTACGCTTTCGATCTCGGCGAAGCGCGGCAGGCCGGAAAAATCGAGCAGGGGATTGTTGGACGGGGTCATCGGGTTTCAGCGGCTTTCAAGGTATTGGCAAGCAACATTGCAATGGTCATCGGTCCGACTCCGCCGGGTACCGGGGTGAGCCAGCCGGCCACCTCGCGCACGCCGGCAAAATCGACGTCGCCGCAGAGCTTGCCGGCGGCGTCGCGGTTCATGCCCACATCGATCACGCAGGCACCGGGTTTGACCATGCCTGCGGTCACCAGGTTCACGCGGCCGACTGCGGCTACCAAAATGTCGGCCTGGCGCGTGATTGCCGCCAGGTCCTGCGTCTTCGAATGACAAATGGTGACAGTGGCGCCGACTTGCAAGAGCAGCAGCGCCATCGGTTTGCCAACGATGTTGGAACGGCCGATCACCACCGCATGGCGACCCGCCGGATCGATGCCGCAGGCCTTGAGCATTTCCATCACCCCTGCCGGGGTGCAGGGTGCGAAGCCGGGCAGGCCGGTCATCAGCGCGCCGGCGCTGGCAACGTGGAATCCGTCGACATCCTTGGCCGGGGCGATCGCTTCGATCACCCGGTGGCTGTCGATATGTGGCGGCAGCGGCAATTGCACCAGGATGCCGTGCAGGGCGGTGTCAGTGTTCAGTTCGGTCAGGCGGGCCAGCAACGAGGCTTCGGTGGTGTCGGCCGGCAGTGCGATCATTTGCGAATGAAACCCGGCCTCTTCACAGGCACGCACCTTGTTGCGCACATAAACTTTCGAGGCGGGGTTGTCACCGACGATGACCACCGCGAGCCCCGGTGCTTGTCCGTGCGCCGCCAACGCCAGCGCGCGTGCGCGAAATTGGGTGCGCAGGCGCTGCGCCAGTGCGGCGCCGTCGATCAATCGTGCAGTCATGTCGAAAAGGGTCTGATGAGCGAGATGGGGGTGCCGGTGAATTGGCTGCGCGCGGCCTGCCGATCAGGTCATTCCGGGAAATGGCGGCAAGGTCCGGCTGCAGTCGACTTGGCCGGCCGTCGCTTCCGCCTGCTGCTGCGCTGCAGTTGCGCCGGCTCAATCCGCGCGGTGAGCGTTACGCAGCGTCCCTTTGAAACGCAGCAAGCGCGGCATAAGTGGGTTCGAGTTTAGCAGGGATGGCAGCGAAAATCGGCGCAATGCGGGCATAGAGCGCATGGGTTGCCGGGTTCGGCATGATGCGCCGCAGCGGGCTGTTGAGCAGTGCGACCACATCGCGCAAGGAACCGGCGCGACCCAGCGCCCGCACCGCGAGCAGCGCTGCGCCCTGGGCAGTCGTTTCGGGGTTTTCAGCCACCAGCAGTGGGCGTCCGAACAGGTCGGCAGCAGTTTGCAGCCAGAAGGTGGAGTGCGCAAAGCCGCCGCCGGCGATGATTTCATCCACCGGGCCACCGGCCAATTCTTCGAGCACGCCAAGAATCAGCGCGAGGTTGAACAATACCCCCTCCATCACCGCGCGCACCAGGTGGGCCGGGCCGTGGCCGAAATTGAGCCCGATGAACGAGGCGCGGGCGTCGCCATTCCACAGTGGTGCGCGCTCGCCGGCGAGATAGGGGTGGAACAGCAGGCCCGCAGCACATGGCGGCGCCTGTTGTGCCAGGGCCGCGAGCGTGGCATAGGCGTCTGCGGCTGCGTGGTCCTGGCTGTCGGCAGGCGGCAAGCCGAGACGCAATTGCGGGAAATTGTCGCGCAGCCAGCGTAACGGCAGGCCACCGCCGTTGGTGGCGCCGCCGATGACGAACTGCTCGGTGCCCAGCGCATAGCAAAACGTGCGCATGGCGGCGTCCGGCGCCGGCCGATCCACGGCCATGCGCAAGGCAGCGCTGGTACCAATGGTCAAAACGGCGCGGCGTCGCGCTTCGCCGGCCAGGAGACCGGCGCCCAGATTGGCCAGGCAGCCATCCGAACCTCCCAGAACGAAGGGCGTGCCGCGATGCAGGTGCATCGCAGCGGCCAGATCGGGCGCGAGACCGCGCAGCAGTGTTTCCGGCCGTGCCACTGGTGACAGGCGTGCACGGTCGATACCGGCAAGCGCCATTGCCGTCTCGCTCCAGTCGCGTTGCGCCAGGCTGTACAAGCCGCTGGCGGAGGCGATCGAATCATCGACGATCCAGCGATCGAAAAGCCGGTGGCAGATGAATTCCTTGAGCGAGACGAATTTCGCTGCGCTTGTGAAAACGTCGGGCCGCGTTTCCCTCAGCCATAGCAGCTTGACCAGCGGCGACATCGGGTGGATCGGCACACCGGTTTCGGCGTAGAGCGCATGCGCGCCGGGCGACGCGCGCAGCGTGATGGCCTGGCGTGATGCGCGATTGTCGGCCCAGGTATAGGCCGGCGACAGTGCCGCGCCCGCCGCATCCACCGCCATCAGGCTGTGCATGGCGGCGGACAGCACCACCGCCTCGATGCCCGCCGCGCCATCCATCGACAACTCGCACAGGCACTTGATCAGTGCGTTCAATACGAGTTCCGGGTCGAGTTCGGCGGCGCCGGGTTGCGGCGAATTGAGCGGGTACTCGACGGCTGCGGCAGCGCCGGTGAATTGCGCGTCGTCGAACAGCAGGGCGCGGGTGCTCGAAGTGCCGACATCGACGGCGGCGATCAGCATGGAAAAGGCGGCACGTGGCGGAAAGGTAAAATCAGGCGTTCCGCATTCTACGGCGCCTGCCTGTGACCTATCGCATAGCACCCTCGATTCTTTCCGCCGATTTCGCCCGCCTGGGCGAAGAAGTGCGCAATGTGCTGGCCGCCGGCGCCGATGTCGTGCATTTCGACGTGATGGACAATCACTACGTGCCCAACCTGACGATCGGGCCGATGGTGTGCGAGGCGGTGCGGCCGCATGCCCGTGCTGGCGGTGCCGCGGATGGCAATCCTGTGCCGATCGACGTGCACCTGATGGTGCGGCCGGTGGATCGCATCGTGCCCGATTTCGCGCGCGCCGGTGCCGACATCATCAGCTTTCATCCCGAGGCCTCCGACCATGTCGACCGCACGCTCGGGCTGATTCGTGAATCCGGCTGCAAGGCCGGCCTGGTGTTAAATCCCGCCACATCGCTCGATTACCTCGACCATGTGATGGACAAGCTCGACCTGATCCTCATCATGTCGGTCAATCCCGGATTCGGCGGGCAGAAATTCATCGCGCACGCGCTGGCCAAGTTGAAGGCGGTGCGTGCACGCATCGATGCGCACCGCGCCGCTGGCGGCCAGGAGATCTGGCTCGAGGTCGATGGCGGGGTCAAGTCCGACAACATCCGTGCCATCGCGCAAGCCGGCGCCGATACGTTTGTCGCCGGCTCGGCCATCTTCGGTGCCGCCGACTATGCAAGCGTGATCAGCGCGATGCGTGCCGAGCTGGCGGCGGCCTGAGGTGAGGTCTACAGCGGTTCGGGCTCAATCGAGCTTGATGCCGGATTTCTGCACCAGTCTGGCGTATTTGGCCAGTTCACTCTTGAAGAATGCAGCCGCTGCTTCAGGTGTGGTCAGGCTGATCGCATTGCCCTGTTTGGCCATCGCCTCCCTGACCTCCGGTGCGGCAAACGCGGCGCTGAACGCCGCATGCAGCCGCCTGCCGTGTTCGGCTGGCAATTTCGGCGGCGCGATCACGGCAAACCAGCCTTCGACGTTGTAGTTTGGCAAACCCTGCTCGGCAATCGTCGCTATCTCCGGCGCTGCCGGGCTGCGCATCGCGCTGCCGATACCGATGGCCCGCAAGGCACCGCTTTTCAAGTGGCCCTGGATGGTCGGCAGCGCCGAAACCGTCATCTCGACCTGGCCGCCGATGGTGTCGGCCAGCATCGGCCCGACACCCTTGTATGGAATGTGCTTCACATCGACCCCGGCCTCGTCGACGAACATCTCGGCTGCCAGGTGCAGGATGGTGCCATTGCCGGAGGACGCATAGTTATAGGCGCCAGGCCTGGCCTTGAGGAAGGCGATCAACTCGCCGACATTGCGCGCCGCTACCTTGGCTGGATTGACCAGCAACACCATCGGCGTGGTGCCGACCACGCTGATTGGCGTGATGTCGGCCAGCGGATCGAATGGCAACGACCTGTATACGCTGGGATAGATCACGTGATTGTTCGACACCAGGCTGATGGTGTGGCCGTCGGGGGCCGACTTGATCATCGCGTGGGTGCCGGGAATGCCGCCCGCGCCCGGCTGGTTTTCGATCACCACGCTCTGCCCGCCGAGTGCCTTGGACAAGGCTGGCGCCAGCGTGCGGGTGATGACATCCACCCCGGAACCCGGGCCGAACGGCAGGATGATCTTCAGCGGGCGCTCGACGCCTTGCGCCATGCTGCCCGCCGGTACGCAAATGGCGACGCAGGCCAGCATCAGGGTAGCTGCGAAGGCGGCGATTTTCGGCGACACCATTGAATTTTTGTGCATGACGTTCTCCCCTTGTTGGCTTGATCTTACTCGACCGCGTCGTCCGTTCGTGGCCTGGCGGGGTACCGCGCATGCGCGGCAGGTCAGATGGCTTTTTCGAATCCCGACCACAGTCTCGGCCTCACGTCGCAACCCGATATCATTGGCCACATATCCAACCGGCGAACCTCTCATGTCCAAACCTGTCAAGCCCGATTCCGCCCCCCCCGGAGCTGTCGCCTCCGGCATGTCCAAGGGCCTCACCAGTTACGGCGATGCCGGCTTTTCGCTGTTTTTGCGCAAGGCCTTCATCAAGGGCGCCGGCTATACCGAGCGCGCGCTTGACCGGCCGGTGATCGGCATCACCAATACCGGCAGCGCCTACAACCCCTGCCATGGCAATGCACCGCAGTTGATCGAGGCGGTCAAGCGCGGCATCCTGATGGCCGGCGGCCTGCCGATGGAGTTTCCGACCATTTCACTGCACGAAAGCTTCGTCGCGCCGACCTCGATGTATCTGCGCAACCTGATGTCGATGGACACCGAGGAGCTGATCCTCGCGCAGCCGATGGACGCCGTGGTGCTGATAGGCGGCTGCGACAAGACAGTGCCCGCGCAGTTGATGGGCGCGGCCTCGGCCGGCCTGCCGGCGGTGCAACTGATCACCGGCTCCATGCTGACCGGCTCGCACCGCTCCGAGCGCGTTGGTGCCTGTACCGATTGTCGCCGCTACTGGGCGAAATTCCGTGCCGAGGAGATCGACGCCGAGGAAGTGGCGGATGTGAACAATCAACTGGTGGCGTCGGTTGGCACCTGCTCGGTGATGGGCACCGCCAGCACCATGGCCTGCATCGCCGAGGCGCTCGGCATGACCGTGCCGGGTTGCGCCTCGCCGCCGGCGGTCACCGCCGACCGCATGCGTATTGGCGAACAGACTGGCGTCACCGCGGTCGAGATTGCGCGTTCGCGGCTCACTATCGACCGCATCCTCACCGACCGCGCATTGGAGAACGCCATGCGCGTGCTGCTGGCCATCGGCGGCTCCACCAACGCCATCGTGCACCTGACCGCGATCGCAGGGCGCGTGGGCTACGAGCTGGACCTGAAGGCGCTTGACCGCATGGGGCGCGAGACCCCGGTTCTGCTGGATTTGAAACCCTCCGGGCAGCACTACATGGAGGACTTCCATCACGCCGGCGGCATGGCGACGCTGCTGCGTGAATTGAAGCCGTTGCTGCATCTGGACGCGCTCACTGTCACCGGCCGCACGCTGGGCGAGGAAATCGAGCGCGCCGGGCCGGGCTTCAAGCAGGACGTGGTGCGGCCGGCGTCCAACCCGATCTATCGCGAGGGCGGCATCGCGGTGTTGCAGGGCAACCTGGCGCCGGGCGGGGCGATCATCAAGCAGTCGGCGGCCAATCCGGCGCTGATGGAACACGAGGGCCGCGCGGTGGTGTTCGAAAACGCGGTCGACCTCGCTGCGCGCATCGATGCGCCCGATCTCGATGTCACCGCCGATGACATTCTGGTGCTGAAGAATATCGGGCCGAAAGGCGCGCCCGGCATGCCGGAGGCGGGTTATCTGCCGATTCCGCAAAAACTCGCGCGTGCCGGGGTCAAGGACATGGTGCGCATCTCCGATGGGCGCATGAGCGGCACCGCCTTCGGCACCATCGTGCTGCACGTGATTCCGGAAGCGGCCATCGGCGGCCCGCTGGCATATGTGCAAAACGGCGACCGCATTCGCCTGTCGGTGGCCAGGCGCGAGCTGTTGCTGCTGGTATCGGCCGACGAACTGGCGCGGCGTGCACTGGCCAGCCCGGTCACCGCGCCGACTGCACTGCGCGGCTATCGCAAGCTTTTCCTGGATACAGTGACGCAGGCCGACAAGGGCGTGGACTTCGACTTTCTGCGTTCGACCGAGAGGCGCGGATCAATTCCGGCGAAAAAATAGTACGCGGCAGGTGCTTGCAGCGGATCCGCATGCTTGCGCGGCGCACAGTCTGACGCTGCATGGACATGGCGCATTCTCGACTGATGGGACTCAAGCGATGAGAAGCAAGTTGTTCGTTCCCGGTTCGCGTCCTGAACTGTTTGCCAAGGCGCTTGCCGGCCCGGCCGACGCCTTGTCATTCGATCTGGAGGATTCGGTCGTGGCCGGGCGCAAGGACGAGGCGCGCGCGAATCTGGCCGCATGGCTCGCATCCGGCGTGCTGGATGGGTGCGACAAGACCATCATCGTGCGAGTCAACGGCCTCGATACGCGGCATTTCGCCGCCGACGTCGCCGCCATGGCGTTGCCCGGCGTGATGCTGGTCAACCTGCCCAAGCCCGAGAGCACGGACGATGTCCGGCGCGTCGCGTTGGCGCTGGAAGCGGCGGAACGGGCCAACCGGGTGGTTGTACCGATCCGCCTGTTGCTCAATATCGAATCGGCCGGATCGCTGCGCATCGCGCTCGAACTGGCGCGCGCACATCCGCGCGTGGCCGGTCTGCAGCTGGGCTTGGGAGATTTTTTTGAACCCCTTGCCATTGACCGGCGCGAGCCCGTGGCGATTCACGGCGCCATGTTCGCTTTGCGCATGGCCGCCGCCGAGGCCGGGGTGTTCGCCTACGACTCGGCATTCACCAACGTCGCCGATGCGGCCGGCTTTCGCGCCGAGGCGGAACTCGCGCATCGGCTCGGGTTTCTCGGCAAGAGCTGCATCCATCCGTCGCAAATCGCGCTCGCCAACGCGGTTTTCCGGCCGAGCGATGAAGAAATTGCCCATGCGTTGCGTGTTGCGGCCGCCGCCGATGCGGCGCGCGAGGGCGGCACCGGTGCCTATGTCGTCGACGGGCGCATGATCGACGCGCCATTCGTGGCGCGCGCCCAGGCAATCGTCGCCACCGCGCGGCGGCTGGGCCTGATTGCCGCATGACCGAAGGAATGGGCGTGCGCGGCTTGGCGCGACGGCGCGCTAATGCGTGCGTCCTGTTGGGCTTGTTTGCCGTGCTGTGCGCGACACATGCCGCCGGACCAAGGCGGCTTTCCGACGCGGCCGATCACGCTGGTCATGCCCTGCCCGCCCGGCGGCTCCAAAGACGTGTTCGCGCTAGAAGCGGCTTAGGGCCTGGGGCAAGAGCTGCAGCGAACCGTCATCATCGACAACCAGCCCGCCGCCCATCGATTACTCCTGAGTGATGCCATGTCCGACACCCAATCCCGCCTCGATCTACCCCCACGCACCGGCCCGCAGGGGCCGCTTACCGGCGTGCGCGTCCTCGATCTCTCGGCCTACATCGCCGGGCCCTACGGCTGCTCGCTCCTGGCCGACCAGGGTGCGGAGGTGATCAAGATTGAACCACCGGCGGGCGACAACCTGCGCAAGTATCCGTCCACCCTGCCGACCGAGAGCCGGGCGTTTCTGGGGGTCAATCGCAGCAAGTACGGCGTCATACTTGACCTGAAACAACCCGAACAGCTGGCTGCGTTGCTCGAGCTGGCGCAGGGTGCCGATGTGCTGGTGCACAACTTCCGCCCCAGCGTGCCGCCACGCCTGGGCATCGGGTACGAGGAGCTTGCCGCGATCAACCCGCGCCTGATCTATTGCGCCGTGACCGGCTATGGCGAGACGGGCCCGCTGGCTGAAAAAGCCGGCTACGACCAGGTCCTGCAGACCATGAGCGGCATGTGCGTCGAACAGGGCAAGCGCGGCGGGCCGCCCGATGTGATCTACGGCTCGGTGGTCGACTACTATGCCTCGGCGCTGGTGGCGGCCGGGGTCGCTTCCGCGCTCTTCGAGCGTGGGAAGAGCGGCGTCGGGCAGTACGTCGGCATCTCGCTTCTGCGCGCCGCGCTGACCATGCAGTCGGCGCGCCTGGTGTGGGCCGAAGGCGAGCCGCGCGAGATCAGCCGCGACATGCGCTCGGGCGGTGTCACCGGGATTCATCCGACCCGCGCGGGGCACCTCTACATCTCCGCCAACACACCGCATTTCTGGCAGGCGCTGTGCGAAAAGACCGGCCTGGGCGACCTGGCAGCCAACCAGCGCTACGATTCAGTGAAAAAGCGCGCCGCCCATGCGCGGGAAATCATCCCCCGTCTGCACGCTGCGCTCAAGGCGCGCAGCGCACTCGAATGGGAAGCCTGGTTCGGCGACGAGGTGCCGTGTGCGGCCGCGCGCAACATCGCAGACATGTTCGACCATCCGCAGGTTGAGGCCGAAGCGATGATTGCCGACTTCGAGCACCCGGTGGCCGGGCGCTATCGCGGGTTGACCCGGGCGATCAAGTTTGGCCGCACCCCTGGCCCGGCGCCGTTCACCGCGCCAACCCTGGGCCAGCATACGGCGCAGATACTGGCCGGCGTGAGCGGAGCGTCGAGACGGAAATATCCCGCCGAATAGCGCTTTCGGGCTATTGGGCGTGGGGAATCGCTTGCGGTCGGGCGACAAGGCGAGCAGACTTGCGAGGATTCCAATAGTTGACACTCAGGCAGGCCTATTACGGCATGCCGGGAGGTTCCAGAATGTCCCACAATACAAAAATGCCGGTCTGGCGCGTCACCGCGCTCGCTTTAGCGGTCGGTATGGCGTTCAACGGCCCGGCGCTGGCTGGTCCGGCCGTGCTGCCCGGCGGTGCCCAGGTTGCCAATGGCGCAGTGGGCATCAGTACGGTCGGCAGCACCATGTCGATCATCAACACGCCAGGGGCGATCATCAACTGGCAAACATTCTCGATCGGCGCGGCTGAATCCGTCAAATTCCTGCAGCAATCATCCGCCAGCACGGTGCTCAACCGCGTGGTGGGCGGGCAGATGTCGAGCATCATGGGCCACCTCACCTCGAACGGCCAGGTGTTCCTGATCAACCCGAGCGGCATTTTGGTGGGGGCCGGCGCGGTGATCGACACGGCCTCGTTCTTCGCCTCCACGCTGCAGATGCTGGATCAGGATTTCCTCGCCGGCAGGCTCAAGTTCCAGGGTGATGCAAGCTCGGGCAAGATCGTCAACCAGGGCTGGATCCGCACCGGTTACGGCGGCAACGCGGTGTTGATCGCCCCGCGCATCGAAAACAGCGGCATCATTGAAGCGCCCGGAGGGCAGATTCTCCTGGCGGCCGGGCAGAAAGTTGTCCTCACCAGCCTGGATCTGGGGGGCATCAGTTTCGAGGTGCAGGCGCCGACCGACAGCGTGCTCAATCTAGGGCAACTGATCGCCGACGGCGGCGCGGTGAAAGTGTTCGCCGGTTCGATCCGGCATAGCGGCGACATTCGCGCCGCGTCGCTGACGCGCGACGTCGGCGGCGAAATCGTCCTCAAGGCGCGCGGCGAGGTGGAACTGGCGGCCGGCAGCAGCACGGTTGCCAACGGCCGCACCGGCGGCACCATCCGGATCGAATCCGAAAGCGGCAGCGCGCGCGTAGCGGGCCACGTGTCGGCCACCGGCAGCCGTGGCGCCGGCGGCGCCATCGACGTACTGGGCGAGAAGGTCGTGCTCACCGGCAAGGCGGTGCTCGATGTGTCGGGTGCCTCGGCAGGCGGGGCGATCCGCGTGGGCGGCGATTGGCAGGGCGCCAACGCAGCGCTGCACAACTCGCAAAGCACTTTCGTGGGCGCCGATGTCAAACTCAAGGCCGATGCCACCGATCATGGCGACGGCGGCAGCGTGGTGGTCTGGTCGGACGGCAACACCCGTTTCCTGGGCAACATTTCCGCCCGCGGCGGCGCCAACGGCGGCAATGGCGGCAACGCCGAAGTCTCGGGCAAGGGCATTCTCGACTTCCGCGGCAGTGCCGATCTCGGCGCGGCCAACGGTGCGGCGGGCAATCTGCTGCTCGACCCGCTCGACCTGTTCGTCGACAGCGCCGGGGGGCTCAATGCCACCATCATCGATGAGGCCACCGATTTCCCGGCCAATTCCGCGACGGTGTCGCCGGCCACGCTGGCCGCCATAACCGGCAATGTCACGCTGCTGGCAACACGCGACATGCGCATCAACAGCGCGGTTTCACTGACCGGCGCAGGTCAGGGAATCGCCGCCATAGCCGGGCGCGATCTGCAGATCGGCGCCGGCATCAGCACCACCGGCGGCGCGGTGTCGGTCACTGCCGGACGCGCGCTGAGCACATTCAATTCCAGCCCGATCGCCACTACCGGCGGCAATGTCGCCCTCTCGGCACAAACCATTTCCGCCGCGTCGATGACCGTGGCCGCCGGCGCCGGTTCAGTGTCGGCCGTTGCCGGCGCCGGCGCCTTGAGCATGGGCACGGTGTCCTCGTCGGGCAGTGCATCGCTGTCCGCCAACGGCGGCGCTCTTTCGCTCTCCAACATCACCTCGACCGGGGCTGTCACGCTCGGCAGTTCGACCAGCATTTCCGCCGGCAGCATCGCCACCGGTGGCGGCGCCCTGACTGCCAACGCCGCCGGCAGCAGCCTCAATATCTCGTCCATCGACACCCGTGCCGGCGGCGGTCCCACCGGCGGAGCCGTGACGCTGACCTCGGGGCCTGCATCGGTCAGTACCGGCAACATCCAGTCCGGCAATGCCAATGTCAACCTGAGCGGAACCAGCGTATTCGCCAGCACGGTCACCACCACCGGCAATGTCAACCTCGCGGCCAGTGCCGGCACCATCTCGTCGACCATAGACAACGCCGCCGGCGTGACGGCGTCGGCGAACCGGAGCGTGTCTTCCACCAGCGTCAACATTTCTTCCAACACGGTGCTCAATGCCACCTCGGTGAGTGCCACGGCCGTCAATTGCAGTTTCTCCTCGTCCTGCCCGAGTGCCAGCGTGACGCTGTCCGGCGCGCTAGGTGTGAATGTCGGCACCGTTACCGCAAGCGCACCGGCCACCACCAACGTGGTGGCGCCGTTCAACAGCATCAACGAATCGGTCACCATCACCTCGTCGGGCGGATCGATCAATGCCATGAACGCGGGCTCGCAGGTCAGCGCCACCAACGTCACCCTGCAGACCAATCAGGGTTCGGGCGGCGGCATCGGTACGGCAGGTACCGCGCTTCGGGTCAACAACGCGCGCAATTTCACCTTCAACCCGAACGGCCAGTTCAACGTCGCCCTGGTCGGTAGCGGCCCCAGCCAGCTCGCCATGAACATCGGCGTGGCCGCCACCGGCCAGACCTATACGGGCACGCTCACCAAGGCAGGGCAGATCAATCTCGCCGTCAGCGCGACCGACACGACCGTTACCGCGGGCAATTTCTCGATTACCGGCGGGTTCGACGACCTTGTTTTCAACTCCGCCCCGTCGATCTCGCTCAGGGTGCCCAATGGTGCCCTGACGGCCACCAATGTTTCCATGCCAGCCGGCGACGTTTCAGGCCGCGTCCCGCCGTTCTGCTGCTCGGGCCTGACCTTCCAGGCCCTGCCGGTGACCTTGCGCGCCAGCGGCAATCTGCTGGTGTCGAACTACGCGCGGGCGGCCGGCAGCCAGGCGAAAGCGACTACCTTCCAGTCCGACGCCGGCACCGTAACTCTTGGCACGGTGACAGGCAATCTCGACAGTATCAGCGCGACCGCGCCTGCCGGGGCGACCATCAACAGCCTGACCACCGCCGGAAACATCAACGTCAACTCCTTCTCGGGCGGCATCAGCGTCAACAGCATCTCCAGCAGCGGCGGCAATGTCAGCCTGACGGCCAACAGCGGCACCGTGGGCGCAACCAGTGACGCACCCGGCGTCGAGGTCACCGCAGCGGGGTCGGTCAACATTTCCGCCAATCGCATCGGCACCGACACCTTCGGCAATCCGCTCGATGTGGCGGGGAATTCGGTTTCACTTACCAGCACAGGTGCCGGCACCTGGATCGGTTCGGGTGCGACACCGACCAATCCAGTCACCGCTGCCACCACCTTCCTCAACATCAATGCCGCCGGGCAGTACAACGTCGGCAGCGGCAATGTCAATCTGGCGAACCTGACGGTCAGCGCCACGCCGGTTGGCGTTGGGGCGGGCGGTATCGCGCGGGTGTCGTCCAACGGCATCCAGTACAACGCCACCAGCGACGGCAGCAACTTCACGCTGGCCAACTGGACCACCGCGCCGGCCGCGCAGTTTGCCGGCGGCACGTCCAGCTTCACGACCACGGCCGGCGACGTCACGCTCAACAACATCGATTTCAACGCGTCCAATGGCGGGCTTTCGGTCCGCACCAACCATCTGGGCGCCGGCGCGGTCACCCAGACGGGCGGCAGTACGCTCAACCTCGGGTCCGGCGCCCTCAACATCCAGGCCAACGGCGCGGTCGCGCTCGACACGGCGAGCTTTGGCAGTCTCTCGGTATCGGTTGGCAATACAGGATTCGGCAGTGCAGGCCGACAGGTCATCGGCAGCTCCACCGTATTCGGCGTTGCAAGTTTCAATGCCAATACCATCAATCCCAACAGCGGATCGTTCAATGTCACCTCGCGCGGCGCCATCAATATCGGCGCGCTGCCGGTCGGCTCGGTCAACCTGACTGCTTTTTCCGGCGGCGTGACCACCGGGTCGCTTGGCACCGGCGTGAATCCCCTTTCCAATGTCACCATCAGCACCCGTTCTACCAATAGCGGCGGCGGCAACATCAACACCGGCGTGATCGAAGCGAACAATGTGACCCTGAACGCGCGTGGCAACGCAATTGCCGTCGGTGGCGCGGGAACGATCAACGCGGTCAACACGGGTGCGTCCAGCATCAATATCAGCAACGATCAGAACACCGGCAGCGGCTCGATCAGCTTGGGTGCGATCAATGCCAGCTCCGTGAGCCTGAGGAGCGACGGCACGATCACCACCGGCAACATCAATGCCGCGAGCCCGGCGCCTGACAGCATCGAGCTATTCAGCAACGGCAGCATCAACACCGGATCGCTCGACGCCGCCAGCATTACCTCGTCCGACAATTTGTGCTGCGGCCTGTTTGCGCCAGCGTCCATCGCGGTGGGTGGCGCCATCGGCGCCAATTTCGCCGGCACCAACCTGAACCTGCGTGCCGGGTCTCTGAGCATCGCGGGCAATGTGACGATGGATCCAACCCAGGCCGGCACGATAAGCCTGAATTCCCAGGGCGGCACGAACCTGATCGTCAATGCCGGCAACGGCGTGTTCAGTGCCGGCGACGGTTCGAGCATTTCACTTATTTCGAGCGGCGCGACGTCGTTCCAGTTCGCCCGCATCGATGCAGGGGCGACCGGTACGGTCAGCGTTTCCGGCGCGGGCGGCATGCTGCAAACCGCCAGTGCGGCAAGCAACGGCGGTATTCGCGCCGGTACCGTGAGCCTGACGTCGAGTGGCGCGTCCTCGGCCATTGCGGGCCCGGTCGGCGACGGCGGACTCCTGACCTTGCGCGAGACGAGCGGGCTTTCCATCAATGCCGGAAACGATTCGCGCATCAATCTCACCGGAGGGGCCGGAACGCCGGAACTGACCAATCTCAGCATCACGCGAGCCAAGAACGATGCCGCTTTCGCGCTGAGCGGGTTCGCGCCCACCCAGTCGCTCACGGTCACCGACAGCGGCGCAGGCGCGCGCCTCACGCTTGCCAATACCGGCGCGGCGCCGCTCAATTTCAGCTACACCAACGACATGGCGGGCAGCAATATCGAAGTGTTCGGCACCGGTATCGCCACCAACGGCGGCAATGTCACGCTCAACGCCAACAACGGCAATCTGCTGGCGGGCAATATCGACAGCCGCGGCGCCGCCGACGGCAATGTTGCCCTGTTTTCCAACGCGACATTGAGTGTGGATGGCAATGTGCGTTCCGGCAACGGCACGATCAGCGCGATCGCGGCCAATGATGTGGCCGGCAGTGCCATCGGGCAACTGCAATCCGCTGCCAGCGTAACGGTGACGGCACGCAACGGCAACATCGGCTCCGCCCCCACGCCGTTGAGTGTGGACGCGCCTGCCGTGACGCTCAATACGACAAGCGCCGGCAACGTGATCCAGGCCCGCGATGTATTCGGCACCTTGACCAATACCTCGAACCTGACCATGACGGCCGGCAACGGGTTCGTCGTCGCCGGCAATACCGCCCTGACCGATCTCAACCTCACCACCCTGGGCACAGGCACCGGCGCCACCAGCCTGACGGCGCCCGGCCAGACCTTCGGGTTTGTGCGCGACGTGCCGGGCACTGCGCTCAACCTCACCGGCGTGACTTCGGGCACGGCGCTCAATGCCTTGTCGGTGGCTGTACCCGCAGGCAGCGCGCGCGTGCTGGGTGCCCAGGCGGCGGAACGGCTCACCGTTTCGGCCACCAACACCCTTACGCTCGACGGCAGCGCGCCGCTCACGCTCAACAATGCGGTAAGCCAGAATTTTTCCGCCGCTACCATCGCAACGCTTGGCACGGTGAGCGCCAATACTGCGACCCAGGTTATGTCAGCCGGGACGGCGATCAATTTCAACGGCACGGTCAATCTGTCGGCCACGACCCAACAGCAGATCACCTCCAGCGGTGATCTCATTTTCACCGGTACCGGCAGCTTAACTTCGGGCGGAACGCAGACCCTGTCCGCCAATCTCAACCACACCTACACTGCGACCGGCGCTTCGATTGCAATCACCGGTGTGAATCAGAACATCAGCGGCAACGGCGCGGCGGCGCAACTGACCTTCCAGGGCGGCACCGCCACCGGCGAATCGATCACCGTCACGGGCAGCTCCGGCCAATCCATTTCCACGCCTGACAATGCGGGCAGCGCTGTCCGTATCCTGGGTGGCAGCGGTACCAACAGTTCCGTGACGGTGAGCTATGGCGGCAGCGGCACGCAGTTTGTGCAGGGCGGCCTGGTGCGGGTGGCCGGCGGTTCCGGCAGCGGTGCGTTTGCGACCGTGACCACGGGTTCGGGCGCGCAATTAGTTCGTGCTACCACCGACATCACGGTCGCCGGCGGAACCGCGACAGGTGCGAATGCGAGCATTACAAACACCGGCGCGAATGAGCAACGGATCGGAGAGACCCAAAGTTGCGGCAGTTTTTGTACGCCGCAATATCTGACCGACAATGTTTTCGTGCTGGGCGGCACCGGCGCCGCAGCGCAGATCACTGCCGCCGGGACGCAGAAGGTCCAGGCTGACGTGCAGATTCGCGCGGCCGGGGGCAGTGGCGCCGCAGGCGGCGCGGGGGTCGAGAACACCAACGCTGCGACCGAACAGCGCATTGGTTGCTTCAGTCCCGACAGCTGCAACCAGTCCGCGAACTCGATCACTGTCGCGGCCGGGCTTACCGGCGCAAACGCGCGCATCATCGCTGCGGGCACGCAACGCTTGCGCAGCACCAATACGTTCGACGTGACCGGCAGCGTTGATCCAAACACCTCCGCACACGTGCGCATGAATGCCGCCGGCGGCACCCAGCAGATACAAGTAGGCACGACCACACTGCAAGCGGGCGCGGGAAATGATTCGGTCGCTGAAGTGGTCTCGGCCGGCTTGCAGACCGGTTCGTTTAGCAGTACCGCCGTGCGCGGTGGCGCCGGTGTCGGCGCGCTGGCGCGCCTGGAAGCGGCAACCACGCAAAATCTTTCGGTCGGCAGCCTGACCCTGGTCGCTGGCAGCAATACCGGCGCGCAAGCGTTGGTGGCTGCGGGAAGCGGACAGACCCTGACCAACGCGGGCACGGTGCAGATTACCGGCGGTACCGGAACCGCGGTCGGCGAAGCGTCGGCGCTGGTGCGCAACGCCGGTGGCGCGCAGTCGATCTCCGGCACCGGCAATGTCACCATCACCAGCGGGGCCGATTTCGGCACCGCCGGCATCAGCAATCTGGGCACGACACAAAATCTCTCCGGCAGCGGCGCCGTCAGCATCACCACATCGGCGGGTGCGAACGGGCTGTCCGGCGCGGCATCGCTCGGTTCGGGTTACCAGGCCGGCATTCTGCAAAACGCAAGCGGGGCGCAAACCATTAGCCAGAGCGGCGTCAACATCAACAACCAGCATGCCGCCGCGCCGGTAGGCATCCTGGCCAGCGGCACCCAGTCGATTACGTCGTTCGGGGCGGTTTCCGTGCAGACGGCGGCGGGCAGTGCGCGCATCAGCGCCGGCGGCGTCCAGACCATCGGTGCCTCCGGCATCGTCACGGTCCAGATAAACGGCGGTAGCGGCACAGCCTCGATCGACGCGGTGACGGGCTCGCAAACCATCCGCGGCACCAATGCCAGCACGGCCGACGCCGGCCAGGCCGCGAATTCCGGCAGTGCCGCCGGCGGCGTGCGGGTGCAGGTTGCCGGCGGCAGCGGCGGCACTGCGCGCATCGCCAATAGCGGCGGTGGCCAGACCATTCTCGCCTCGTTTCTCGACATCAACACCTCGACCACCGGCACCTCGGCCATCACCGCAGCCGGCGACCAGTGGATTCGCACCACCAATGGCGCGGCCAGCGGTGGCGTCGGCAGCCTGCGCGTGGCCGCCATTGGCGGCGGCAGCGCCACGCTCTCGAGCGGCGCGAGCCAGTTGTTGCAGATCGACTATCCCGAACTCATGCAGTCTGTCCGTGATGGCCGCATCATCGTGGGCAATGCCGGCGCCAGCGGCACTTCACTGATCCGCGCGGTGGACCAGGACCTGTTCGCCCGTTCGATCGCCGTTTTTGGCGGCAGCGGCGCCGGTGCCACGGCCAAGATCGATGTTAGCGGGACGCAGAACATCAGCCTGGTGAGCTCCGCGGTCTCACCTACTGCGAGCCTCACCGTCGCCGGGGGGGCGGGCAATGACGCCAAGGCTTTGATCGATCCGCTGATCCAGAACATTCTGGTCAATGGCGGCATCGCGGTTAGCGGCGGCGGTGGCATCAATGCGGTGGGTGGCATCATCGGCACCGGCGACCAGATCATCCTGTCGACCGCAGGCGGTGCGGGTAACATCGCGGTGACCGGTGGCGCTGGCACCAACGCCTTTGGCCAGATCACGACCTCCGGCAGTCTGCAGCGCATCGGCACCAGCGGCGATATCGCGCTCACCGGCGGGTCCGGCACCAACAGCGACGCGATTCTCGGCGCCAACGGCGGGCTGGCGCAATCGTTTATCTCCTGCGGCGCGAGTGCGTGCGTGTTTCCGGCGATTTCGAGTGCCAGCAACCCGTTCCTCAACACCACCACCGACGCGGGGGTCTTCTACAATCCGATCAACGTGCCGCTGGGCCAGATTGTGGCGTCGGCCACCGGATCGTCGGTGCCGCCCGACGCGGGATTCGTCAATCCGCTCGACGCCAGCGTCCTCGGCTATGGCTTCCTGCGCGACCTGCCCTACAGCGAGGACGATCCGGAGTTTCGCCTGGGGCGTCTGATGCCGGTGTGCCGCTAAGGGGTTCTCATGAAAGGCAATGGCATCGTAGGGTGGCTGAACTGCGCGTTGACCGCGCTGGCGATGGTGGCGGGGTCGAATTCGATCGCGCAGGAAGTCGGCCAGATCACCTACGTGCAGGGCATCGCCAGCGCGCAGCGCCCGGGCGGCGAGGCGCGCTTTCTGGGCCAGGGCGACAGCGTCATGCAAGGCGAGGTGATCAACACCAGCGAGCGCGGCTATGCGGTTCTGGCGCTCAAGGACGGCAGCAAGATCACCGTGCGTTCGAACACGGCTTTTGCGGTGGCTGCGCTCAATGACCAACCCGGTAATGAAACTCTTGCACTCAACCTGCTGCGCGGCGGCCTGCGCGTGTTCACCGGTTTGATCAGCAAGGCGCGCCCGCGCTCGACCAACCTGACCACGCCGACGGCAACTGTGGGCATTCGCGGCACCGAGTTCGACGCCCGCATCTGTAGCGCGGACTGCGCGCGCGAAGCGCCCTACGCGCGCCCGGTTCCGCCCGGCACCGATCCGGTGATGGCGCGCGTGGTGTTTTTCAACGGCAACGCGGCGGCGGTGGCGCGCGATGGCGGCAATCGGCCGATCGGCCTGGGCTCGGCGATCTATGCCGGCGAGGCGGTGCGCACCGCCGAGCAATCGCAGCTCGTGCTCGCCTTCCGCGACCAGACCAAGGTGACCCTGATCGAGAAGACCGAATTCCGGCTTGAAAACGTGCGCTCGGTTGGCACCGGCAATGCTGCGGCCGAGGGTAACTTCGTTGCCCGCCTGGTCACCGGCGGCCTGCGCGCGTTCACCGGGCTGATTGCCAAGCGCGATCGCAGCCGTGTGCAGTTCGTCACGCCGACGGCCACTGTCGGCATCCGCGGCACCGGCATTGATCTGCGCATCGACGGGGCGATTTCCTATCTCTACACCTGGGACGGCGCCGCGTCGCTCGAAGGCGAGGGCCGGGAAGTGGTGGTGGACCGCGAGCGTGCCGCCTCGTTCGAAGCGCAACGCGGTGGCCCTGTACTGCTTGCCGGCGTGCCGCAATTCTTCCTCGACGAGCGCGCGCCGCGCCCCGACCAGGTCGAGGTCGATTTCGACGCCCTGTTCGCCTTGCGTCGTGTCGACGAGATCGTGCCGGGTTTGTATCTCGGCGTGCGCAAGGGCGATGTGAGTCTGCGTGCGCTGGCCGGCAATGCAACGCCGGTCGACTTGGGCGCCATTGAAGCCGCCATGTTGCCGGACGGCAGCAACGTAGCGCTGCGCATCGTTCCGCCCGGATTTCTTTTCAACGACCCTCTGCCGCTGCCCGACAATGCCGATCTGCGCCCCTTGCGCCTGATCGAGCTGGTCGGGCCGGGGCGACTTTCGGCCAGCGACCAATGCCTCCTGCAATGAACTTCCGGCGCGCCACATTACGCCCGGCGCCGCTGCCGCGCCTCGGTCGCGCAGCCTTGCTGGCGGTCATGCTGGCGGTCGTGTTCGGTGCCGTTCCGGCGGGCGCCCAGAACTCCGCGGGCGATCTCAAGCTTGCGGTGACGCGCTTCGAAGTCGTTGGCGACAATCCCCTTTCCGCGGCTGAAACGGAATCCTTGCTGGCGCCTCACGTGCGCGTGCACAGCAGCCTCGAAGGCCTGGAGGCGGCCGCCGCCGCGCTGGAAGCGCGCCTGCGCGAAGCCGGCTTCTCGTTCCATCGGGTGATCGTGCCGGCGCAGAAGCCGGCCGGTGGCGTGGTGCGGCTGGAGATCCTCAAGTTTCCGCTGGCGACCGTGACAGTGCAGGACAACCGGCATTTCTCGAGCGACAACATTCTGCGCAGCCTGCCTTCGCTCAAGCCCGGCGAGACGCCCGACGTGCGGAAAATATCGAGTGACCTGGGGCTGGCCAACGAACACCCCGCCAAACGCGTCAGTATCGTCCTCAAGGAAAGCCGCCGGGCCGACGCGCTCGATGCGGAAATCCGCGTGCGCGACTTTGCTCCGGCGCAGTTTTTCGCGCTCGTCTCCGGCCACACCAAAGACCGTTACGACGCCATCAACAAGGGCACCGGCTATACGCGGCTCACCCTGGGCTACCAGAACGCCAACCTGTTCGATCGTGACCATGCGGTCACGCTGTCCTACACCACCTCGCCCGAACATCCCGAACGGGTCAAGCAGTACGGCGCCTTCTACACCATCCCGTTTTACGGTTACGCCACCAACGCGCAGTTCTACTACACCCGCTCGGACGTCAGTACCGGCGCCATCGGCCTGGCGGCAACGACTTTCAATGTCAGCGGGCGCGGCGAATTCCGCGGCGTGCGCGTGACCCATTCGCTTCCCAAATGGAACGAGATCGCGCACAACGTATCTATCGCCCTGGATGACAAGCTGTTCGAAAGCAACGTCGGTCTGGCGGGCATCGCATTGCCTCCGACGCCGGCACGTACTCGTCCGCTGGCACTGCGCTATACCGGGCGCTATGAGCAATTGTGGGGCGGTATCGGCGCGTATGTGGAACAGGTCGCCAACCTGTCCGGCGGAAGCGGTAATACCATTCCCGAATACGCCTTGGTGCGGGACGGCGCCGCACAGAGCTGGAAAGCGTTTCGTTACGGCGTGGATGTCAGTTATTTGCTTGGCACCTGGTCGCTATCGACGCGTTTGCGCGGCCAGTACAGTGACAACCGATTGCTCCCCGGCGAACAGTTCGGCATCGCCGGCGTCACGGCGGTGCGCGGCTTGCGCGAACGCGAGTTCACCGGCGATATCGGACACACGGTGACGTTCGAGGCTTCCGGGCCGGCGCTCGTCGACACGCTGCGGCCGGTGCTGTTTTTCGATTACGGCCAGGCACGCCTGTTGGGTAACACTGCGGCGGCCGGCACAACGGTCAACAAGGACTCCGCCTCCAGCATCGGCGTGGGTGCGCGCTGGAGCCGCGAGCGCAGCGTCGATCTGTCGGCCGACCTGGCCTATGTGCTCAACGGGGTCGCGGGCTCAGGCAACCTTCCCGGCACCCGGACCGGCGACACCAAGCTGATGTTCACGGCGCTGTTCCGGTTTTGAGCCGATTGCAGGCCTTCGATCGATGCGTATCCGGTCGCCGCAGGCGGGAGTCGTCGTGAGCGCAGCAGTGACAACGCCTGCCGATATCCGCGCCGTACTCTTCGATCTCGACGGCACCCTCCTGCATACCTCGCCCGACTTGGCGGCTGCCGCCGCCATGGCATTGGCGGAATGCGGCCTGCGCGGCATCGACGCGGCCACGATTGAAACCTTCATCGGCGCGGGCATCGACGGCCTGGTCAGGCGCTGCCTCGCGCACCTTGGCCATGCGCAGGAAGGCGCGCCCTTCGAAACCTTGCGCGCCGCCTATGTGCGGCACTACGAAGCGGTCAATGGCACCCATGCCGCACCGTATCCGGGCGTACTGGCGGGGCTTGAGGCGATGCGCGCGATGGGACTCTCGCTGGGCGTGTGCACCAACAAGGCCGCACGTTTCACCGAACCGTTGTTGGAACGCTGCAACATCGGCGGCTATTTCGATGTGGTGGTAAGTGGCGACACGCTGGCGCGCAAGAAACCCCACCCCGACATGATCGAACATGCCGCGCAGCATTGGGGCACAAGCATTTCGCAGATCCTGATGATCGGCGATTCGGGCAACGACAGTGCCGCCGCGCGCGCCGCGGGCTGCCCGGTATGGTTGGTGCCGTATGGCTACAACGAAGGCAGGCCGGTGCAATCGCTCGATTGCGATGGTATAGTTTCTGGCTTGGACGTCGCCGCGCAACGCTTGCGTGACCTGCAAATTCCCAAAGTTTCCTCGCGAGTTTCCGATTGAAAACCCTGAACCTGCATCAAGTGCGGAGCGCCGCTCCGGGAGCCTGGCCCTGGCGTAACTGACGTCATGCCATGCGCTGCCCGCCGTCGGCAGCGCGCCCGTCCGCAGGCCGAATTGTGCCCGCGGCCCTTGTTGCAAATGTCGTTCCCAGGTGCCCCATGTCAAACGCCCCTTCCGCGCGGGCAGTGCTCTCGCGTGACCAGTTCAATGCCTTGCGCCAGCAAGGCTTCAATCGCATTGCGCTGGTGCTCGAGACCTTCGCCGACCTCGATACGCCGCTGTCGATCTATCTCAAGCTGGCCGACGCGCCCTACACCTACCTGCTCGAATCGGTGGTCGGCGGCCTGTATGGCGGTGCCGCCGGCTACATCGGCTTTCATGGCGACATGGATGTGGCGATCACCATCCGCACCGGCATCATCAATGACGGCCGCCTGCATGTGCAGGCGGCAGCCGGCATCGTCGCCGATTCGGTGCCCGAAGCCGAGTGGAACGAAACCCGCATCAAGGCGCAGGCGGTGCTGCCCGCCGCCGAGGTGGCGTCCGGTGGCCTCGATACCAGCGTCGAGTAGGGGCGCGCCATGATCCTGATGATCGACAACTACGACTCCTTCACCTACAACCTGGTGCAGTACATGGGCGAGCTCGGTGCCCAGGTGCGGGTGGTGCTGAACGACGAGATGAGCGTGGCTGCGATCGCCGCGCTCAAGCCGGAAAAGATCGTGATCTCGCCCGGCCCCTGCTCGCCCAACGAGGCTGGGGTGTCGCTGGAGGTGATTCGCAGCTTCGCCGGCAAGCTGCCGATTTTGGGCGTGTGCCTGGGTCACCAGGCAATCGGCCAGGCCTTCGGCGGCAAGGTGGTGCATGCCAGGCAATTGATGCATGGCAAGACCTCACCTGTAACGCATATCGAAAGCGGCGTGTTTGCCGGCTTGCCCACGCCCTTCACCGCGACGCGCTATCACTCGCTGGCAGTCGAGCGCGACACCTTGCCGGCTGAACTCGAAGTCACCGCCTGGACCGATGATGGCGAGATCATGGGCCTGAAACACCGCACGCTGGCCATCGAAGGGGTGCAATTTCATCCCGAATCGATACTCACCGAGCACGGCCATCGCATGCTCAGGAATTTCCTGCAACGCCAATAGACCAAAGGACTACCATGCCCGCCATCACCCCGCAGGAAGCCCTGCAACGTACCATCGAACACCGCGAGATCTTTCACGACGAAATGCTGGCCCTGATGCGCATGATCATGAAGGGCGAGATCTCGCCGGTCATGTCGGCGGCGATCATCACCGGCATGCGCGTGAAGAAGGAGACCACTGGCGAAATCGCCGCCGCCGCGCAGGTCATGCGTGAATTCGCCAGCAAGGTGCATGTGCCCGCGACCGCGCATTTCGTCGACATCGTCGGCACCGGCGGCGATGGCTCGCACACCTTCAACATTTCCACCGCATCGATGTTCGTGGCCGCCGCCGCCGGCGCGACGGTAGCCAAGCACGGTAACCGGGGCGTCTCCTCGAAGTCGGGCAGTGCCGATGTGCTCGAGGCGCTGGGCGTCAACATCATGCTCGATCCGCAGCAGATCGCCGAGAGCATCGCCGCCACCGGCATCGGCTTCATGTTCGCTCCCAATCATCACCCGGCGATGAAGAATGTCGGGCCGGTGCGCCGCGAGCTTGGGGTGCGCACCATATTCAACATTCTCGGGCCGCTGACCAATCCGGCCGGTGCGCCCAACATCCTGATGGGCGTGTTCCACTCCGATCTGGTCGGCATCCAGGCGCGTGTTCTGCAGCTATTGGGGGCCACCCATGCCTTGATCGTCTACGGCAAGGACGGCATCGACGAAGTGTCGCTGGGTGCCGCCACCATGATCGGCGAGCTGAAGAACGGCGAGGTCACCGAGTACGAGATTCACCCCGAGGATTTCGGCTTGTCGATGATGTCCAATCGCAGCATCAAGGTAAACGACGCCGCCGAATCCAAGGCCATGTTGCTCGAGGCGCTGGAGAACCGCGAAGGCACCGCGCGCGAGATCGTGATTCTCAACGCCGGCACGGCGCTCTATGCGGCCAATGTCGCGGCCTCGATCGCCGATGGTATTGGTCTCGCGCGTGAAACGGTGGCCAGTGGCGCGGCGCGCAAGAAGCTCGATGACTTCGTGCAGTTCACCAAGAAGTTTTCGACCTGATCGGGGCGGCCGCATGTCCGACATTCTCAAGAAAATCCTCGCCACCAAGGAGCGTGAAGTGGCGGCCGCGCGCGCGCGCGTCGATGACGCGGCGATTCGCGCGCAGGCCGGGGCGGCGCGGCCGCTACGTGACTTCGCCGGCGCGCTGCGTGCCAGGATCGCCGGCGGCCATGCTGCAGTGATCGCCGAGGTGAAGAAAGCCAGCCCGTCGCGCGGCGTGCTGCGCGAGCACTTCGTGCCGGCGGCGATCGCGCGCGACTACGCTGCGCACGGCGCGGCCTGCCTTTCGGTGCTGACCGATGCCGAGTATTTCCGCGGCTCGCTCGATGATCTGGTCATGGCGCGTGCGGCCTGCGATCTGCCGTGCCTGCGCAAGGATTTCATGATCGACGAGTATCAGGTGCATGAAGCACGCGCCGCCGGCGCTGATTGCATCCTGCTGATTGTTGCCGCACTCGGCCCCGCGCAGCTGGCGGCCCTGGAGGCAAGCGCCATGGCGCTTGGCATGGCGGTGCTGGTTGAAGTGCATGATGCGGCCGAGCTGGAGATCGCGTTACGCCTGAAGACGCCACTCCTGGGCATCAACAACCGCAACCTGCGCACCTTCGAGACCAGCCTTTCGAACACGCTCGACTTGTTGCCGCGCATTCCGGCTGGCAAGCTGGTGATCACCGAGTCCGGCATCCTCGAGGTTGACGATGTGCGCCGCATGCGCTCGCATGCGGTCAACGCGTTTCTGGTGGGCGAGGCGTTCATGCGCGCGCCCAGCCCGGGGGCGGAGCTGGCGCGCCTGTTCGCCTGAAGCCGGCGTTGCGCGCAACGCGACCTGGCGACCTCAGGTCGCAAGCCAGGCGCGCCGCAGGCGTGCCGCGCTGCCACCCAAGCGCGCTTCGGCCTTGAGTTCGACGGTGATCTCGGCGCGGCCCAGGCGTATTTCGCGTTCGATCAGTTCATCGCGGCGGAAAGCATGAACCATAACCGTGCTGCCGACCGGGCGCCGTTCCAGCAGGGTCTCGAGCGAACTCTTGTCGACCCTGATTCCATTGACAGCGATCAGCACATCGCCGGCGGAAAGGCCGGCCATCTGCGCACCGCCACCGTCCAACACGTGGGTGAGCTTCACGCCGGCGGGCGCGGCCACAAGGCGGGCGCCCAAGGCCGGCTTGGCGCCGGCATCGACGCGCAGTTCGACGCCGACCGTCGCCAGCAGCTTCTTGAGCGGCAGTTCGTCGGTGCCATCGATGGCGGCGTCGAAAAAGCGCTTGATCCGCCCTGCGAGTGCCGGCGCTGCCGCTATCGCGGCCTGGCGCACGCCGTCCTCCGGCACGCCGCGGCCGGCACCGTCGAATGGCGCGCCGTAGTCGCGCCACAGCGCAAGCATGACGTCGTCCAGCGACTTGCGACCGCCGCTGCCGCTGCGTAAAAGCAGGTCCAGGCACAGGCCCACCAGCGCACCTTTGGTGTAGTAGCTGACCACCGCGTTGGGCGCATTCTCGTCCTGGCGGTAATACTTGGTCCAGGCGTCGAAGCTTGAATCGCCGAGCGATTGCTTGATGCGACCACTGCCGCGCAGCACGCCCTGCGCCGTCTTGGCAAGCAGGCTCAAGAAAGACGCTTCGTCGATCACGCCTGAACGCACCAGAAACAGGTCGTCGTAATAGGAGGTGAAGCCCTCGAAGGCCCACAACAGGCGCGTGTAGTTCTCCTGCGTCAGGTCGTAGGGCGCGAAGGCGGCGGGCTTGATGCGCTTGACATTCCAGGTGTGGAAGTACTCGTGGCTGCACAGCCCGAGAAAGGTGCGATAGCCCTCGGGCATGCCGCGCATGCCGGCATGCGGCAGGTCGTTGCGCGCGCAGATCAGCGCGGTCGAGGCGCGGTGTTCAAGCCCGCCATAGCCGTCACCCACCGCCATCACCTGGAACACATAGCGCGCGAAAGGCACGTCCGCGGGCCCGGCGTTGCGGCCGTGGAAAAAGCGTATCTGCCGCTCGCAGATCTTCTTCAGGTCGGCGGTCAGGCGCCGGGTGTCGCAGTCGTGGCGGCCGCTGATCGCCACTTCGTGCGCCACACCACAGGCACGAAATGCGATCAGGGTGAAGCGGCCCATCTCGACCGGATGATCGATCAACTCGTCGTAGCTGGCGGCGCGATACAGGCCGAAGGCGTGCAAACGCGTGCCGCGCATGCGCGGCAGCGTGGTGGCCACGCGCCAGTCGGCATGGGCACGACCCCGGGGCGGCAGGATCTCGACTTCATGCGCCGAGTCCTCGCAGCCGGCCACGCGCAGGAATACGCTGGTGCCATTGAAAAATCCGTGCGACTCATCCAGGTGCGCGGCACGTACCGAAAGCTCCCAGGCGTAGATGTCGCACGTGACGGTGAGCGGCCCCTTGCAGGGCGCTGCGGCCCAACTGTGTTTGTCGAGTTTTTCCAGCGCCACCGGCCCGCTGCGGTCGCAGGCCTTGATGCGCACGATGTTGCGCGCGAATTCGCGAATCATGTAGCTGCCGGGAATCCACACCGGCAGCGAGAGCCGCTGGCCCAGTGCCGCCGGCTGCGCGATGGTCAGCGTCACCTCGAACAGGTGGGCCTGCGGATTGATCGGGATGATGCGGTAGCGCAGCGCAGGGGCGGGTTTCATCGGGTCATCAAGGCTTCGGGTGGGGAGTAGTCGGCGGCAGGTCGTCGCGGGTATCGATATCGCGCACCACACCCGGATCATCGCATTCGATCAGTTGCAGAAGGCCGGGATTGGCGCGCACGATGTGGCGTGCGCCAGCGTCACCTTCGAGCCCCAG
>Ga0209181_10000540_pt1 | contig 70317 bp, 74 predicted proteins | sample MAT05_FD_187208 | JGI IMG/M metagenome (GOLD analysis project Ga0209181, IMG submission 187208) | Freshwater microbial communities from Lake Fryxell liftoff mats and glacier meltwater in Antarctica - MAT-05 (SPAdes) (version 2) | ecosystem: Environmental > Aquatic > Freshwater > Ice > Liftoff... | reverse complement strand
CGCGGGACCACCGGGCGGGGGGGCGGCTCGGAACCAGGCAGATCCGCGGAGAATTTGAGATGTGCGCAATCATGAGGTTAAAACCCCGGGCGGGGGTGCAGTGCCGCTTGAGTTGGTGTAACAGAAGCTAGTGTGACCGTGATGAATTGACTCTCCCAGGTGCCGCTCTTCTCGTCATACGAGAGCGAGAAGCGCGTGGAGAGCGGGATATACTGGTTCTGCGCGATGTTGGGGAGAACGAGGTCAACCTTCCCATCGGCGTTGAGATCCACCGTCTGCATCTCCCAGGCACAATGAAAGTACTGGAGCGCGGGCATCGCATGCGGCGCCGCCTCGAACCCGGGCCCCGCCGGCGTCCAGAGCCGCAGCGTCCAGAGAAACGCCTCGCCGCCGCCGCCGCTCTCGTCGCGCTCGCACTGGATCAGATCGGCAATGCCGTCCCCGTTGACGTCAGCCAGGTGCGCCGACGCGTCATGCGTTGCCGATCCGAAGCCCCCCGTCGACCAGGTGCTTGGGGCGAGGAACGCCGGTATCGTGCACCTGAAACGTATGCTGCGGGGTGGCGAGCAAAACGCTCCAGGTCGTCCCGTAATTAAACGCCGTCCCATGAACGTTGTGAACCAGAACGTCGGTCAACCCATCCTGGTTGTAATCGATCGGCGTCCCGTAATCGGGCTGCACCTTCAGGTCGGGCTGCTGCTGAAGCACCGGATCGTTCTTGCTGTCGTTATGATCTTCCGAATAGGCGACCACAGGCGCCTTGGAAAACGAGCCCCCGAGGTTGGGCGTGATCGTCCAGTCCGTCGTGGCAATGTCGCCATGGGCCGCCGCATTCCAGGGCACCGTGGGGATCACCAGATCATCCAGCCCGTCCCCCGTAACATCCAGCATCATCGGCGCGGACAGGTGCGACTGCGGCACCGTGATCGACGTCGTGATGCGCTCGAACCCCGGCTTGCTCCCGTACCAAGCAAACGTCGTCCGCGGCTTGCACGTGCCATCCGCCGCGCACTCCTTGATGTTCCGGAGCACAGTGCGCCGCGTGCCGACGCCGAGCTTGTACGCGAACCGATACTCGCGCACCAGCGCGCCCTCGGGACCGACCATCGTGATCGTCTTGAGCTGGAACGCGCTGGTGAGCTCCAGGCCACCCGCGAAGAAGGTCCGCCGATCCTGGGCGGCTTTGAGCTCGTAAGTAAACTCCACGGTTCGGCTCGGGAGGACGCTCCTGTTTCCCGTGTAGTGAATGCGGTAAGGCAGCACCTCTCTCGTGTGAGCGTCCATCGTGCGCGCGCAGCGCGTTATGGCGGATAAGCCCGAAAGCGAGAACCCCATCCCCAGCATCCCATCGCCGGACGCGCTGTTGTACGAGACGCCCAGCGAAGGCTGCATCCCCGCCGCCCCCGGAGGAACCATAAGAGGGATAGGGTAAGACGCCTCCCCCGTGCTGGAGACCGCGAAAGCTCCCTGGATCGCCCCCGCGATCGGCGAATCATCGGAATCGTCCAGCGCGACGTCCTCCTCCCCAGGCGCCTCCGAATCGTCGCCTCGACAGGCCGCCCCGCTGAGCGCGGAGGCGAAGAAGAGAAGGAGCGGGCGTAAGGCCCGACAGAGGCGCGCCCCGGCGAAGCCATGAAAGGCACGAAGCGTCGAGAGGATCCAGATCATGGAGACCTCGCTGGATCGGAGTGCTCCGATCGCGTGGCCCGACTTTCTGTGGTCCTTCCGGACAAGTCCACAGAAAACAAAAAAGTGTTTACAGAGCGTCGCGGTTATGTCCGGTGGCGATTCCCCGGCGTTGTGTCTGACGGGGGGCGGGGGACGGGAGACAGGACCAATCCCTCGCTCTTCCCGGGCCAACCTTCGCTTTTGTCGCGCGACCCCCCGCTCCGAGCCGCGCCAACCTTTGCTTTTGTCGCGCGACCCCTCTCCGTGCCGGATCCCCCGGAGGTTTTGTCGCCGCGACCCCTCTCCGTGCCGGATCCCCCGGAGGTTTTGTCGCCGCGCCGCCTCCCGCGCCATTTTCCCCGGCGGTTTTGTCGTCGCGACCCCTCGCCGCGCCGGATCCCCCGAAGGGTTTGTCGCGGGGCGCCCTCTCCGCGCCGGGATCCCCGGCGGTTTTGTCGTCGCGACCCCTCGCCGCGCCGGTTCCTCCTTCGATCTTTTTGTGCTCCCCCCGGTCGCGCTATCTCCCCAGCCGCGCTCGCTTTCGATAGCGTTGGGACCGTGCCGACCGCCCCGCGCGGCTCGAAGCGTCGCAGAAGAGCGCGAACGAGGAGGCCGCGGCCATCGCCGCGCTGAAGGCGAAGCGGGAGCAGAGCAAGACCCCCTGAGCCGCGTCCCCCTCGCCCGCTGGAACAAAAGCGGCGACGCCGCCCAACACTCCCCCCGCGGGCGGCATAGTCCTCCCCGATGCTCGCGCACCCTCCCCCGACGCTCCGCCCCGAAGACTTGCTCGCGCACGCGAGCTGGCTCCGGCGCCTTGCCCTCGGCCTCGTCGGGGGCGCTGCGGATCCCGAGGATCTCGTCCAGGCCACCTACCTCGCGGCCCTGCGCAGCCCGCCGGAGGGGGATCTGCCCATTCGCCGCTGGCTCGCTCAGGTGCTCCGCAACGTGTGGAAGATGCGCGTGCGCGGGGCCACCCGGCGCGCCTTTCGTGAGACTGAGTTTGCAACGACCGAGTACGCGGACGGCGCCACCTCTCCCGAGGCGCTGCTCGCTCGCTTCCAGACGCAACGCTTGCTCGGTGACCTCGTGGCCGAGCTGGAAGAGCTGTATCGCTCCACGGTGCTGCTGCGGTATCAAGAGGGCCTGTCGTCGGCGGAGATCGCCCGGATGCAGAGCGTTCCTCCCGGCACGGTGCGCTGGCGCTTGATGACAGGCCTGGAGAAGCTGCGCGCGTCGCTCGACGCCAAGAACGAGGGCAACCGGCGCGCCTGGGTGCTGATGCTCGTCCCCTTTGCCAAACCGCTCTCCGCGGCCGCGGGCAAGGGCACTTCGGTGAAGCTCTCTCTGGCCGTGGCCGCCGCTCTGGCCCTCGCCGGGAGCGTGGCTATCGTTGGACTCGGCCGCTCGATCCCGCCGCCTGCGCCCCCCGCCTCCCCGCCCGGCGTGGAGGCTCCTCTGGAGCACCTGGGCGTACCCGCGCTCGCGCCCATACCGTCAGCCGAGCCGCCCCGCGAGGCGCCGAGCGCGCCGCCGAAGCCGAGCGCCGCGCCGCCCGCGGGGAAGGCCGCAAAGCCGGCGTTGATCGCGCGGGAGAAGCCCAGGGACGCGGAGTCGCTCGCGAAGCCGGTGGAGACGGGCGCGGCCAAGGCGCCGGGCTTGCTCGATCCGGGCACGATCGGCGGGACCAGGACCGAGGTCGTCAACGGCGTGCTCGACTCCGGCTCGCCCTGATCGCGCCGCCCGCCTGCGCCTGGCAAAAGAGAACGCACCCGCGCGAGCGTAGCGGTTGCGTCCGGGCCCCCAGGTGGACTAGTTTGCGCCTCGATTCGAGCCGAAGTGGCGGAATGGCAGACGCGGCGGATTCAAAATCCGCTATCCGAAAGGGTTTGTGGGTTCGAGTCCCACCTTCGGTACCGCTCGAATCACCGGGGGACGTCGGTTGAGCGAGAGGAAGCATCGATCGCGCAGCGGCACCGGCCTCAGGCCGTTGGGGTTCGTCATTCAGGCGGACAGCAAGCTCCGCGTCCCGGCCTCGATCGAGGCGTCGCCCATCGCCTTTCGTGACTGGGAGGACGCCGTCGGCACACGGATCGCGGCGCGGGCGCGGCCGATCAAGCTCGAGCGCGGCGTGCTCCTCGTTCGCACGGCGAGCTCGACCTGGGCGCAGGAGCTCGCGCTCCTCTCGGACGCGATCATCACTCAGCTCCGCGCGCGCAACGTGACGGTGGGCTCGCTCCGCTTTCGCGTCGGTCAGATCGAGGCGCCGGATCGGCCGCCGTCGCGGGAAGAGGTGCGCGTCTCTCCGGCCGAGGTGCCGCTCCCGCCCACCGTGGAGGCCGAGCTCGCGCGCGTGGACGATCCCGAGCTGCGCGCGATCATCGCCCGCGCCGCCGCCAAGAACCTCGGCTGGCAAGAGGCCAACGACGCGCCGAAGCGTGAGCGCCGCACGGCCCGCGCCGCCGCCGAGGCCGAGGTGAAGGCGCTCTCGCCGCGGCGCCCCGCGCTCGATCGCGCGCCGGAGCGCCCGGCTACTTCAGCGAAACCAGGCGCTCGAGGCCCTCGATCCGTTTGACCACAAACTGATCCGCCGGCCCGTGCGTCGCCGCCGCGGCGCGCAGCTCGGCCAGGTAGGCGCGCAGCATCTGGAGATCGATGTTCTTCGCCTTGCGCACCACCGTGTAGAGCTCGTCGACCACGGCCGCGGGGATCGGCCTCTTCAGCCGCTTGTAGAGCTCGAAGACGTAGTCCACCCAGGTGCCGCGCGTCGTCGCGCCCCCGAGGCGGGCCGCGTACCTCGCCGCGGACTCCGCCATGATCGCGTCGACCGGCTGACCTTCGCGGGCGCGGGTGATCACGTCGAGCAGCAGCGCCTGGAGGACGCGCTCGGCATCCTCGGATCGACCCATCGCCAGCGCCTTGTCGGCGACGCCGCCGAGGAGCAGGAAGGACTGCTGGCTGCGCGAGGGCTCGGATACCGGCGGCTCGGCGTAGCGCTCGATCCGCGGCGCCGTGCTGCTCGAGGGCCCGCTCGAGTTGCTCACGGGCCCGCTCGGCATGCTCGCGGGCGCGCTCGGGCTGTTCACGTGCGCGCTCACGCTCCCGTCCGGCGCCTTGCGGAGATCGACCACGTAGGCGGCGCCCAGTGTCTGCGTCGCGCGTCGGTAGATGTCGTCGCTGGTGCGCGCCAGGTTCGGATCGGAGTCGTCGACGCTCAGGAGCAGCATCTCCTGGTTGCCGATGCTGATCCTGTCGCCCGCGACGACGGCGCGCTCGCCCTCGATTTTCACGCCGTTGACGAGGACGCCGTTGCGGCTCCCGAGGTCTTGCACCGCGACGGCATCACGGCCGATCTTGATCACCGCGTGACGCCGCGAGACCAGCGGATCGTCGAGCGAGATCTGGCATTCGGTGCTGCGTCCGATCACGAGCTCGCCGAGGGCGAGCTCGTGATCATGGGCGAGGTAACGGAGACGGAACGCCATCAGCGCGTCCCCGCCGCGGTGTCAGCGCAGAAGACGCTCGAGGCCCTCGATCCGTTGCTGGATGAAGCGCTCGGCCGGCCCAAACCCATGCGAAATCTCCCGGAGACAGGCCGTGTACGCGCGGTGCACGACCGGGTCGCTATGCTTGACCTTCCGTATCACGGCGTAAAGCTCGTCGACGAGGCGACCGGGCAGCGGGAGGCGGAGGAGCGTGTAGAGCTCGAAGACATAGTCGATCCAGCCGCCGCGCGTGGTCCCGCCCGCCAGCCGCGCCGCATAAAGGGCCGCTTTTTCTGCGTGTTCTCGGGGGATGGCGCCCGCGCGGGCCTTGGTCATCGCCTCCTGCAGGGGGCGCGTGAGCAGGCGCTCGGCCTCGTCGGCGCGTCCCATCTGCAGCGCTTTGTCCGCCACGCCACCGATGAGGCTGAGGCCGTGGACGCGCCGCCCCGGGTCCGTCGTCGGGCGCCGCGGGACGACGCTGGTGAGCGGGTCCCCGTCGTCCGTCAGCAGGTCGCCGATGCGGACGTCCTGCATCGTCGCGGTGACCTCGGAGTGGCGCTGGGAAGGCTTCGGCCCGGAGGGGACCTCGGCCACGCCGGACATCGCCAGGTCCTGCGTCCCGATGCGGATCACGTCGCCTTCGTTCACCCGTGTGCGGGAGTCGGTGCGGATCCCGTTGATGAAGACGCCGTTCCGGCTCCCGAGATCCTGGACGAAGACCCCGTCGGGCTGGATCTCGAGGAGGGCATGACGCCGCGAGACCAGCGGATCGTCGAGCGAGAGCTGACATTCCGGTGTTCGCCCGATGAGGAACTGCCCCATCGGGACTTCGAGATCGTGCGCCAGGTAGCGCAGTCGAACCGGCATCACCGAGACATATCAAATGCCAGCGACGACAGTCAAAAGGGCCCGGAGCCTCAGCCGCGCGAGGAGAGGACCCGGAGCAGGAAGACGAACGTCCGTGGATGAGCGGCGAGCCCGTAAACCTTGATATTTCCCTGAAAGTACAGGCCGAGGAGGAGGCGGAACGTATCGGCGCCCTGGCGCGAAAAAAAACCCGTGCCCGGGAGGCGGAGCCAGGGCGTGAGCGGCAGATCGGTGAGGCGGCGCAACGCCGCGAGATCGCCGCAGAGGGTGAGCGAAGGGATGCCCACCACGCCGTCGTGGATGGTGAGCCGCCCGAGATCGAAGCGCAGGGTGAGCGACTCGCCCCGGTCCTGCGCGACCATCAGCACCGAGCCGCGCAGGGCGCGAAAATCGGCTCGTTTCTTCGGGTTTTCTCCGAGGTTCTTGCGGATGACGGCGGCGAGCTCGACGGCGATGGGGTTGTCCTCGGCGCCGGGGGCGAGATCGATGATCGGGTTCGAGGGCTCACCCGGGCGGCCGAGCGTCCCTCCGTCGAAGGGAGATTCCACGCGACGAAGGCTACACCCGGATCGGGATTGCGCTCGACACGTTGGGCGAAAGACGCAGCTCAGCCAGCACGTCGGCCGGGATCGCGCTGTCCAGACTCCACGCCGACACGGCGCCGGCCGCGCCCGCGACGCCGAGGTGGACGCCCGCGATGTTGACGCCGGCGTTGCCGAGCGCGGTGCCGATCACGCCGATGACGCCGGGCCGATCGAGGTTGGTCACCACCAGCGTGTGCCCGCCGAGGTGGGCCTCGATCTCGAAGTCGTTCCATCCGACGAGGCGCGCGGTGCCGTCGGATCCGAGCGCGCCCTGCGCGACCTTCACCGCGCCCGGTGCCGTATGAACGCGCAGGACCACGAGAGACGCGTACTTTCCCCGCGGCGCGAGGCGGCGCAGCTCGCGCACCTCGATCCCGCGCTCAGCGGCGACGTGCGGCGCCGACACCTGGTTAACCGGCGCGTCGAGGTACCGACGCAGGTAGCCGGCGACAGCGCTCGCGACGATCGCCTTCATCCCGAGATCCGCCGGCTCGCCGCCGCACTCGACCTCGATCACCGTGATCCCCGCGCTGGGCTCGACCAGGGGCGACGCAGTCGACCCGGGGGTTGGGGCCGCTTGCGGCCCCATCGAGACCGATGCGAGGAAGCCGCCGAGCTTGTCGGCGAGGTCGAGGTACGGCGCGAGCTTGGGGGCGATCTCGCCGGCGACCGAGGGCGCGTTGACCGCGTTCTTCACCGCGCCCGTCGCCAGGTACGACACCACTTGCTCGGCGATCTCCAGGGCCACGCGCGCCTGCGCCTCCTTCGTCGAGGCGCCGAGGTGCGGCGTGGCGATGACGCGCTCGTGCTGCAAAATCGCCAGGTCTTTCGGCGGGGGCTCGGTGGTGAACACGTCGAGCGCGACGCCGCCGATGTGCCCGCTCTCGAGCCCGCGGAGGAGCGCGTCGAGATCGAAGATCCCGCCGCGCGCCGCGTTGATCAGCAGCACGCCCTTCTTGAGCTTGGCCACCACCGCGTCGTCGACGAGGTTCGTCGTGGTCGCGGTGAGCGGCGTGTGGACGGTGATCGCGTCGGCGCGCGCCCAGATCGTGTCGAGGCTGCAGAGCTCGATCCCGAGGGCGGCGGCGCGATCCGCGGTCAGCACCGGATCGAAGCCGATCACGTTCATCTTCAGGCCCTTGGCGCGGTCGGCGACGATGCGGCCGATGTTGCCGAGGCCGACCACGCCGAGCGTCTTGCCGGCGAGCTCGCGCCCCTCGAACTTCTTCTTCTCCCACTGGCCGGCCTTCATCGAGGCGGCGGCCTGGGGGATCATCCGCGCCAGCGAGAAGAGCAGCGAGATCGCGTGCTCGGCGGTGGTGACGGCGTTGCCCGTCGGCGTGTTCATCACCACGACGCCGCGCTTCGACGCGGCGTCGACGTCGACGTTGTCGACCCCGATGCCAGCGCGGCCGATGACCCGCAGCGTCGTCGCGGCCTCGAGCACGCGCGCGGTGACCTTCGATCCCGATCGAATCACCAGCGCGTGCGCGCCGGGGATCGCCGCGGCGAGGGCGTCTTCGCTGAGGTTGGGCTGATAATCGACGGCGAGATTGGTGTCGGCGCGGAGGATCGCGAGCCCCTGCTCGCTGAGGCTGTCGGAGACGAGAACACGCAGCATCGCGGAGCTCCTTGGCAAAGGGAGGCGCCACGATAGGCGGGACCTCCCCCCGGTCAAGCTCCGCGGATCAGGGCGCCTTGCCGAGCTTGGCGCGGACGCGCGCGTCCGCGGCGCTGACGTTCTTCTCCTGCTCCTCGCGGAAGGCCTCGAGGCGGGCCGCGACCTCGGGATCGGTCGAGGAGAGGATCGCCGCGGCGAAGAAGCCGGCGTTGCGCGCGCCGCCGATTCCCACCGAGGCGATGGGCACGCCGCCGGGCATCTGCACGGCCGAGAGCAGCGCGTCGACGCCGCCGAGGGTCCCGGTGACGATCGGCACCGCGACGACGGGCAGCGTGGTGTGCGCGGCGATCACGCCGGCGAGGTGCGCCGCGCCGCCGGCGGCCGCGAGGATGACACCGAAGCCATTTTCCCGTGCCGATCGCGCCATCGCTACGACGCGATCGGGCGAGCGGTGCGCCGAGGCGACCGCCACTTCGAAGTTCACCCCGAGGCTTTCGAGGACCTTCCAGGCGGGCGTGATCTGCTCGAGATCGCTGTCCGAGCCCATAACGATGAGGACTGAGAGTGCCATCTTTTGACTCCTGTGCTGGGCGACGCTCAGCGCGCCGCCATGGTTTTTTCCAGGGCGATGTCGTTGCGAAAATGCATGCCGTCGAAGCTCACGGCAGCGGCGGCTTCATAGGCGCGAGCGCGGGCCTCGGCGAGCGAGCTGCCCGTCGCGGTGATCGCGAGCACGCGGCCTCCAGCGGTGACGATGACGCCGTCGCGCTCGGCGGTCCCCGCGTGGTGGACGACGACGCCCTCCACCGCGGCGGCGCGATCGAGGCCGTCGATCACGTCGCCCGCGCGCGGCGATGCGGGGTAGCCCGCCGCCGCGAGGATCACCGCGAGGGCGAAGCGATCGCGCGCGACGGTGACGGCGCCCGCGTCGAGCGCGCCGCGCGCAGCCGAGGCGCAGAGCTCGGCCACGTCGCCGTCGAGCAACGCCATCAGCGCCTCGCACTCGGGATCGCCGAAGCGAACGTTGTGCTCGAGCAGCATCGGCGCGCCCGCGGGGGTGACCATGATCCCGGCGAAGAGGACGCCGCGAAAAGGCCGGTTCTCCGCGGCCATTCCCGCGATCGTCGGCCGCAAGATCTCCCGCTCCACCCGGGCCAGGAGCGCGGGCGTGAGCAGCGCGCTCGGCGCGAAGGCGCCCATGCCGCCGGTGTTGGGGCCGATGTCGCCGTCGAAGGCGCGCTTGTGATCGCGGGCCGGCGGGAGCACGAAGAGGCGCTCGCCGTCCGTGACCACGAGGACGCTGACCTCTTCGCCGACGATCAGGTCTTCGAGGATCACCGTGGCGCCGGCCTCGCCGAAGCGCTTTTCCACGAGCATCGCGCGCGCGGCGTCGAGCGCCTCGGCCTCGGTCGCGGCGACGACGACGCCCTTGCCCGCGCAGAGGCCGTCGGCCTTGACCACGATGGGCGCGCCCTTCTCGCGGATGATCTCCTCGGCCTCGGCGAAGGTGGTGACGACGGCGTACCCCGCCGTGGGGATGTCGTGGCGCGTGGCGAAGCGCTTGAGAAAGGCCTTGGACCCTTCGAGGATCGCCGCGTTCTTGCGCGGGCCGAAGGCGAGGATGCCGGCGGCCTCGAGGGCATCGACGACGCCCTCGCAGAGCGGCGCCTCGGGGCCGACGACAACGAGGTCGGCGCGCTCCCGGCGAGCGAGGTCGAGCACCGACTCAGGGCTGAGCCCATCGGCGAGCAACCCCCTGTGAATCGCGACATTTCCAGGGCCGGCGGGGACGACGCTGCCCGCGTTCCCGGGCGCGACGAGGACCACGGCGACCGAGGGCGACCGGGCGAAGGCGCGAGCGAGCGCGCTCTCCCGCGCCCCGGCGCCGAGGACGAGCACCCGCCGATCAGCGCTGCGCAGAGGGCTCGAAATCACGAGCGGCGCGCTACCACGCTCGTCCACGATTAGCTAAAGAAAATGGAAGAGTCTGATCCGGTCGAGCTCCACACGTTCGGGTCGATCCTGTAAAGTCGACGACTTTATTCGGAATGGTAAGGTCACCAGGAACAACCCGGGAGGATCACCTATTGCAATCCGTCGCCTCCGCATGGTTTACTTACAAGTGACCACAGGTCCAAGGTCGAGCGAGCCGATGCCCTTTCCCGATTCAAAGCGCGCTTTTTACGGCAAGAATCCGCTGGAGGAAGTTGTCTGCCAGCTCCGTTTCCCGCCGATCCTACGGATCGAGGTCGAAACACCTGCTGTATTCCAGGATAAGGTGCGGCAGGTATTCCCGCTGTACAAACGGCTTACGGTCGTACCTCCTCTTGGAATGCAGCTTTTGTGACGGCCGAAAATCACGCCGAATTCCCCTATTTGACGACGCGGAGGCGCGGCTTCTGTTGTGAGTCACACTGGTTTATGGGCTTGAGCCACTTTTCGCTCACGCTGGTTGATGGGGCGCTCATGCCTCTGATGGCCATCGCGTATCCGGTGCTCGGAGCTCCCGCCGGAGGCTCCGTCCGCCCATCGCTCGCACGAGACCGCTGCCGGAGCGCGGAGGGCGGGTCAAGGGCGGCGTAGCCGCCGAGCTGCGCGAGGGAACCCTTGACGCGACCGAGCACTCTGGCAGCCTCACGCGGGCGATGGGCCGACCATCACGGCCATGAGCGATGGCTGATCACCAAAGCGATGCCCATCATCCAGCTTGAGCGAGACGCCATCAACCAGCTCGATTGTCAACAGCATCCGAGCGGCGGCGACATTGGGGCCAGCGCCCCGAATGGCTTCGACGTTGATGTAGTGCAAGTGGTAACGATACCAGGCGGCGACGTCGATGTCGGCCGCCTACACTCTGGCGAGGAGCGCCTTGAGCGTCGAGGCCGCGCGCATCTGGGCAATTGACCCCTTTCGAGAGCTGTGACGGTAGGCTCATTAGCTCACAGGGGTCGAGTGCATTAATCAGTGCATCTAAGTACTCTTACCTGAAGAGGCTACCAAACCTCAACAAGCTAAACTATACAATACCCTTAATCTTACGTTTACGAGAAGGAACATCGGACGAACCTCTCCACAACTCAAGCTGAGACTCGCTGTCTAGCTGAGGTTTACTAAATTGCTTTGCCAGGCGTAACCCTTGACCTTGGTAATGCGATTTAGTAGTTGAGCCATAAAGCACGTCCGGTATGCCAGCATTTCGAAAATACCGGAGGCGAAAGAGGCGTTGCCCATTTTGGATCAGAAATGGCATGTCTCTATTGCGCACTTCTAAGACAACGTGAGCTCCAGCTCCTTCGACACCAAATCCACTATCGAAGAATCCAGCATAGTGGGTGCGAACTTCGCCACTTTTCACATCGAACGCGACCATTTCGGCGCACAGATCGCTGGGAATACAAACTCTCTCACGAGACGAAAATATGTAAAACTCCTCCGGCTGAAGAATCAAGTGATCATTACGTCGCCCCGCATGGATGTACTCCCAGAACGGCCGAATAGGATGGTCTTTTCTGGCAAAATCAACAACTGGCGTTGTTTTCTTCGAGGAGTACCCGATTGTCTCATCCCCGGTACCAGTTAAACGCACTGTGAGCAATACCCCGTCCTCGACTTGGAGGTTCTTCGCAGGAACCGGCACGCCTTCTTGATCACGTATTAGACCACGTTTATCGAGGATCATCTTAAGCTCGTTGTCTGGAACGACAACGCGGCTCCCAGTCAGAAGCCGAATCTGAACGAGGGAATCGCCAGCCCTGAGTCGAATCGGGAAAGAACGCGTGGTAAGATCGAGGTAAAGCTTGCCTGAGTACCCGTGCGGAATCGTGTCAAATGCGTGTCCTTCTTCGGTGATCACGCGCGCTAACATATCTAGTCGCCCAGCAGAACTCTTAGGATTTGTCATCCCATAGATTGATTCCGGTAATGCCAACTGCTCGGCCAGAGGGATGATGTATGTATTCCCGCGCTCGAACACGTAGCCTTCGGACAAATTTATCTCGTAAAGCTTGTGCTCGTTAATGAGAGTGCTCATCTGGCCGTTGACTGGCAGAAAACTACAGCGTGTTCGATACGCCTTTGCTCCGAGTCGGAGATCCAGACTGTTCGGCTGAAATTGCTCTGGCGAGATCTGCGGATCCGACGAGATCACTCCTTGAGTGACTAGTTTGCGCAGGCGCTGGATTGGTAAAACACCAGATTTGGAGGCGACGATCATGAAATTTCGCTTGCTGAGGCTCTTCTTGACTGGAATGTGCTCGTATCCCGCAATCACGGGCTGCTGAATGCGCGCGCATGGTGGCACAAGTCCCCCCGTAGCGTCGAGATACTGGCGACATGCACCGACCCCGTCTGGTCGCTGTGCTGTAGCGAACGCTCGCCAGCGCCACCAGGTTCGGGCCGATCAGGAGCCTAAGATCGAGCTGCACGCCCTCACAACTGCGACGAAGACGGCCACATGATGGAGGACGGCCACTGCGTTCGCACCATCCACGCCGAGGCGAACGCCATCATCCAGGCGGCGCGCAACGGCGTGCGGATCGGGGGGGCGACGATCTACGTGACCGCGTCACCGTGCTGGGGCTGCTTCAAGACGATCGCCAACGCCGGGTGCGTGCGGATCGTGTTCGGCGAGCTCTACCGCGATGAGCGGATCTTCAAGTTCGCGACGGCGCTGGGGATCGAGCTTGCGCCGCTGGAGATCGCGGCCGGGCCGGCGGTGCCGCCGGAGGGGTGATCCGCGGCGCTGCGGTCACGCAGGCCTGACGTTCAGAGGGTGGAGCACCGCCCGTCGCCTGGTGGAGCACCTGCTTCCAGGTGGTGGAGCACTGCGCGCCGTATGGTGGAGTACCTCCTGCCACCTGGTGGAGCACCTCCTCCTGGTCGGTGGAGCACCTCGCGTCGCCTGGCCGAGCACCTCGCACCGTATGGCCGAGCACCTCGCGCCGCCTTGCGGAGCACCTCGTGCCGCCTTGCGGAGCACCTCGCTCCGTATGGCGGAGCACATCGTGCCGCCTACCGGAGCACCTCGCGCTGCCTTGCGGAGCACCTCGTGCCGCCCTGCGGAGCACCTCGCGCCGCCTACCGGAGCACCTGAAGCGCGACTCACGCCGCCTTCACGCCCTCGGCCGCCATGGCGAGGATCTGGACGACCTGCGCCACATGAACGAGCGTCTCGAGCTCGGCGCGCTCGGTCTCCACGAGCGTGCCCTCCGTGTTGCGCTCCAGCAGCTCGTGCATCCGATCGTTCAGGCTCTTGGCGAGCGCGGGCAGCTCGGGGAGCATGGAGCGCGGGAGCGTGAGCGTGACAGCGTCGGCGGGGTTCATCGCTGAAAGTATAGGCCGTGGCAGACGCAGGACCAAACGGAGGTTTTGCGCTGGTCCAGTCAGGCCCCGTCCGCTTCCCCGCCGAACAGCGCCGCCACATCCAGCTCGATCGCCTCGAACGGCTCCGCGCGCACCACCTCGTTCTCGTCGGCCGTCAGCGTCACCAGGTACCCATCGGGCGTCCAGCGCAGCACCGTGAGCGTGCGGTGCTCCGGGTCCACGATCCAGTAATGCGGCACCGAATGGCGGGTCAGCGTTCGCAGCTTCTTCACAAGATCGTTGCCCGCGTTGCTGGGTGACAGCACCTCGGCGACCCAGTCGGGGCGGATGCGAACTGACCTGCCGCTGAGACGATCGGGGGGGGTCTCGCGACGCCAACCGACCAGATCGTGACGGTAGATCTGGATCGGCTCGTACTCGACCTCGACCCCCATCGCGAGCCACCAGCCGCCGAGTGCTCCGCCCCCGGGTCTTCGATTGAAGGGCCCGAAGATCTGTCCGCCGAGGCCCATCTGTGCTGCACCGTGCTCGAAGGAGGGTATTGCCTTTTGCACGAGCTCACCGTTGATGATCTCAGCGGCCACGTCGTCAGGCAGGCGGGCGATATCTTCCGCGGTGGCGGGGCGGCTCAAAGGGAACGCGGCGACCATGGGTCGAGCATATGCCGGATGTCGACGAGCGCTCCTCTCGTGGCGTGACCTCGTGGATCGCCAAACAGGCACCGCAATTCTCGCCATCAGCGGGACTTTCTTCTCGCTCTGCGGCCAGCTATACGCGCCGCAGTGGGGTAGAGTTTCTGCCCATGTCTGTGGCTGCCTACGACGAAATGGTGCGCTGGATCTCGACCAAAACCGACGACCCGGTGATGAACGAGCGGAAGCGGCGCGCGGTGCGCATTTTCATGGAGACGACGCCCGAGGTGCGCGACGAGCTGGTCGACGAAGGCCGCAAGGAGGGCCACCTGGTCGAAGCACGTGAGGGGCTGCGCCGCGTCCTCGCCAGACGCAAGCTCGTTCCGAGCCCTGAAGACGAAGCGCGCGTCGCGGCGTGCGCGGACGTCGTCACGCTCCATCGCTGGCACGATCAGGCGATCGACGCTCCCAGCGCCGCCGAAGCGCTGCGGTAGAGCAGCTTGACGAAGCGCTACATCACTTCACGCCGCTTCATCGCCCGCCGCAGCTTCGGCTCTTCAATCTCCCCCTCCGCCGCCTGCGCCAGCGCCGCCCTTAAATCTTCATCCGCGCAAGCCTCCACCGCGACCCGCACGCGCTGCCGCGCCTCCGCGTCACCGTTCCCCGAGAGCGCCAGCGCCGCCGCGATCCGCCGCTCCGTCGGGGCGCCTGCGTCTTCCACCACCTCGGCGAGCTGATCCGAAGCGAGCGCCGCGCCGCGGTACCCCGATCCCTCGACGGCGAGCAACGCGCGCAGATCATCGCGCCACGCCGCCAAGCTGCGGCTCCGGCGATCGAGCTGCGCGAGCTGCACGCTGGAGACGCGGCTCTGGCCGCGCGCGCGCATCGCCTGCTCGACGCGCTCGAACAGCGCCTCGCGGCGGGCCACGTCCTTGCGGAAGAGCTCTTCCACGGGGACGCCGCGGGGGATTCCACGCTTCGCCGAGGTCGGATCGAAGGACGCGTCCACGCCGGGCGTCACCGGCAGCGCGGCGTCGGCGTCGGCCTTCGTCGGCAGCAGCACGCTGACGCCGTCGGTCAAGTAGAGGCGCACGCCGCGCGGATCGCGCGCGACGCGGCGCACGCGCGAGTAGGCGATGAAGCGGCGCTTGCCGAAGCCCTCCAGCGCCACGCCGTCGGTGCCGACGACCACCTCGCCGCGGCGGAGAAAGCGCGCGAGCCAGCCCACGCCGAGGAGCGAGAACCCGCTGAGAGCGATCAGCATCCCGACCAGGATCGAGGGCCCGCTGGAGTCGGCGATCGGGCTCCCGTGGCGCAGGTACATGATCATGAACCAGATCAAGCCGCCGCAGCCGGCGAACAGCGACGGCGCCAGCACCGCCAGGCTGCCGAGGCCCATCGCCTCGCCGAAGCGCTGGCTCGACGCGAGGCTGCGCAGCGGGATGCGGAGGACGCGATCGGACACCGAGACGCGCGCGGCGCGGAGCAACGATTCCCCTTCGGCGCGGCTCTTGACCCGCACGGCGACGTCGTGTCCGCCGCGGTTGCGCAGCACGACGTCGCAGGCGGCGCCCTCGCCGAAGACGTCCTCGATCCACCCTTGCCGGATGTCGGCGAGCGCGAGCGATTGGCTCCCGATCATCAGCGCCTCGCCGCGATGCTCAACGACGCCGGCGATCGCCTTCGAACGACGCGGGTTGACGAGGGCGGCCCCGACGCCGGCGATCGCCGCGCACGCCAGCGCCATCGCCGAGAGGGCGACGAGGGCCCCGTTGCCGAACGGCATACCGACCCCGATCGCCACGACGGCGAGCGCGGTGGACCAGCTCATGACGCGGAGCGCGAGCCATCGCTCCCGCTCCGCCGAGGACCAGGCGATCGCCTCGCTCTTGATTTGCAGCGTCGACGAAGCCTCCGCGGCGACTCCGTCCCCATCTTCCTCGGCCATCGAAACCATCATGGACGATCGCTCCTCGGCGCGCAGACCTGCGTAAACGCCCTCTCCGGGCCCCCGCCGGGGGAATCCCGCCGCGGGTGCTGACGCGCCACGGCGTTCTGGAGTAGGTTCCGCCGATATGTTCCCCGAAACGAGCGACCTAGTGCTCGAGATCGGCGTCGAGGAGCTCCCCGCCTCGTTCGTCGAAGCGGCGCTTCGTGCGCTGCCCGAGCTGGCCAAAAAGCGCTTCACCGAGCTCCGGCTCGCCCACGGCGCCGTCCACGCGTACGGCACGCCGCGGAGGCTGACGCTCGTCGTCGAGAAGCTCGCGCTCCGTCAGCCCGACCTCGAGGAAGAGGTCACCGGCCCGCCCGTCAAGGCCGCCTTCAAGGACGGCGTGCCCACCAAGGCCGCCGACGCGTTCGCCGCCAAGCTTGGCTGCGCGGTGGCCGATCTCCGCCGCGTCGAGACGCCCAAGGGCGAGTACCTCGTCGGCACGCGACGCGAAGCCGGCCAGCCGGCCAAGGCCCACCTACCCGCCTCGCTCGTGCAGATCACGCTCGCCATCCCGTTCCGCAAATCGATGCGCTGGGGCGCGGGCACGGTCGCGTTCGGAAGGCCGATCCAGTGGCTCGTCGCCCTGCTCGGCGAAGAGGTGATCGACCTCGAGATCGCCGGGATCAAGAGCGGTACCACCTCGCGCGGCCACCGCTTCCTCCGCGGCCCGAGCGTCACACCGAGCGGCGAGGTGCAGATCACCAGCGCCGCCACGTACCTCTCCACACTCCGCGCCGCGCACGTGATCGCCGATCCGGTGGAGCGCGCGAGCCTGATGCGGGAACGCCTTCTTTCTGCGGCCAGCGAGGCCGGCGGCGTCCTGATCGAGGACGACTTCCTCATCCACGAGAACCTCTCGCTGGTGGAGGAGCCGCACGTCATCGTCGGCGGCTACGAGCGCGAGCTCCTCGAGCTGCCCGAGCGGGTGATCCTCGAGGTCGCCAAGGGCCACCAGCGCTACTTCGGCCTGCGTTCGCCGGACGGATCGCTGATGCCGAACTACCTCGCCGTGGTCAACACCGCGGAGAACCCGGCCAACATCCGCCGCGGCAACGACCGCGTCATGCGCGCCCGCCTCGCCGACGCGCGCTTCTTCTACAACGAAGACATGAAGACGCCGCTCGCCGCCCGGCGCGAGAAGCTCGGCGGGATCGTCTTCCAGAAGCGCCTCGGGACGATGCTCTCCAAGGCTGAGCGCATCGAGCGCCTCGCCCGCGAGCTCGGCCTCTTGCTGATGCTCCCCGAGCCCACGTTGATGGCCGCGGCCTCCGGCGCCTTCCTCGCCAAGTGCGATCTCGTCTGCCTGATGGTCGGCGAGTTCCCCGAGCTCGAAGGCGAAATGGGCAAGGCTTACGCGCTGAAACAAGGCGTCTCGCCCGAGGTCGCCGCGGTGATCAAGGAGCACTACGCCCCCAAGGGCGCCGGCGAAGCCACCGCCGCGAGCGACGCGGGCGCCCTCGTCGCCATGGCCGATCGCCTCGACACCCTCGTCGGCTGCTTCGGCATTGGCCTCACGCCCACCGGCGCGGCCGACCCGTACGCGCTCCGCCGCGCCTGCCTCGGCGTCCTCCGCACCATGCTCGATCGCGGCTTCGATCTCCGCCTCGCTGACGCCTTCCGCGCCGCCTACGACGGCTACACCGCCGTCAAGCTCGAGCTCTCGCGCGACGATCTCGTGAAGAAGCTGGGCGAGTTCTTCTCCGACCGCCTCAAGGGCCTACTCGAAGCCAAGCTGCCCTCCGACGCGGTGCAAGCATGCCTGGCTGTCGTCTCCGATCGCCCGCTCGACGTCCGCGCCCGCGCCGAGGCGATTGCCCACCTCGACGCGCCCACTCGGGCCGGCGTCGGTGAGGTGTTCAAGCGGGCGACCAACATCGCCAGCAACGCCCCCGCGGGCGAGCCGGGGTTGCCGTCCAACGACGCGCACGCGAGCGAAAAGGCCTTGTTCCAGGGCTTCCTCGGGCTGCGTGATCGCCTGGGGCACCTCGCCAGGAGCGGTGATTTCAACGCCGCATTCAAGGACATCGCCGCGTTCGCTCCGCTGCTCGCCCAGTACTTCCTCGACGTGTTCGTGATGACGGACGACATCGAGCTGCGGGAGAGCCGTTTGCGCTTGATGCGGGCGATCTCGGAGACCTGCGGCACGCTGGCCCGGCTGGATCTGCTGGGCGGCTGAATCGACCCTTCCCCACCTCAGCTCACCGATAAGGCGATCTCCGCATCGCCCCTCGGTCGCATCTCCGCACCTCGTAGTCCACGGTGACTACGAGGGCGCGCCCCGCCTCGAAGTTCACGAACACCCCGGGCCACGAGGCCGCCCACGTGTCCTCCATCGTGGCCACGGTGATCTCCAACGCTGACAACCCGGGGCGCGTTTCAAAGCGCACGCAGCGCGCCCCGCGCTCCTGGGGACCGAGCCACGCGAGGCAGCCACGCCCGCTCGTTTGCCGCGTGCAGTCCTCGGGCAGAAAGCGATCGAGATCGCCGAAGCCCCGCCGCGCCACCTCTTCCAGCACGTGCGCGCGCTGCTCGGGATCGACGAGCTCCTGAACGAAGCGCGTGAAGAGAGACCACGAGCGCAGCGGCGCGATCACGGCGAGCTCGACGCCGAGCGCGCGCAGGCGAGCGAGCTCGTAGCGGCGCGCCTCGCGCGGATCGAGCCCGGGGCGGCGTTCACCGCCCATCACGCGCTGGCCGCTCCTCGAAACGAGGCCACGCTCGCGGCCCATTCCTCGCAAAACGACGTCATCCCTCCAGGATGCCTGCCCCGCGCCCCGCCGACCAGAGCTTACTTCCTGCCCCGACCGACGCCGTCGTCGTCACCACGCGTCTCTCGGGCGAAAACGCAGCGCGCCTCACCGAGAAGCTGTTTCCCACGGGCAAGGCGATCAAGGCGCCTTCTTTTCTGCTGGCGGCGCTGGACGCGGAGGAGTTTGTTCGGACCGAGCCTGCGGAGTATCGCCCGCTGCTGCGGCTGATACGTTGATCAGTCGCCGGGGGGTTTTGTTTCGAGCTTCCTGCCTTCGGCCAGCGTCTCGTCGACGTTGCTCTTCTCTGCGCTTGCTACGCGCGCTCCGAGCGGCGGCACATGGTCGTCCAGGTTCTTGAGCCCGAACACCACGGCTCCTGCCTGGCGCAGCGCCTCGTGCCGCTCGTTGATGAGGGCCCAGAGCTGATCGCGTACGAGCGACGCAGGATCGCGCGGGGCAGTCTCGGCCTTGGCGCCGGAGGGCTTGAGCTGCTTCACGAGCCAATCCCCTTCGCTGCCGAGCTTCTCCAGCAGCGCTGCCGTGAAGGGGTGCTTGTCGCCGATCGCGGCTTCATGGTCGTGGAATGCGCCCGGGATCGCCACGGCGTCACGCGCGTTGTCGAGCGGCCCGCTCCCCTTGCGGAGGCCGGTCGGGACCTTGGTGGGGATCAAGCCGAGGAGGGCGAAGACCTCGAGCTGCTTCAAGCCGGCTTCGCGCAGAGGGCGCATGGCAGCGAGACGCTTTTCGATCTCTCCAGAGCTCGCTGTCTTGGAGACCTTGCCCGCGGCGAACAGCAGCGCGAGCGCGAGGGCGGGGAGCTCTTGGATCTCGCTTGTCGGGCACTGCGGGAGCTTCTGCGCGAGCGTGGCGACATGATGCCGGATGGCTTCGACGCCGCGCTCGATGTTGACGCGGGCGATCTCGACATCGGTGCGACAGACGTCGAGGCCTTCGGTGGGGATCGCCGTAGCGAGCGGGAGAAAGTGCTCGTAGGCGGCTTTCCCGCTGGTGGTCGTGAAGCTCGCGGCGGCCTTGTCGCCGGGCTTGAGGTTGGTGGTCTTGGTCGTCGTGGTCGGCTTCTTCGCCGTGGTCTTCTTTGCGGCCATGGGAGAAGAGTCTTTCATCCCTCGGGGCGACTTGGAAGCGCGTTTGACAGGGGAAGCGCAATCGCCGACAGTCGGTCCGATTGGGAGAGGTGAGATATGGCGGGTAGCGAGCGCGTCGGCCGACGGGTGTTTCTGTCGCATTCGTCCAGCGACAAGGCCGACATCCAGCGGCTCGCGAAGGCGCTCGCCGACCGAGGGATCGGGGTATGGGAGGACGTGCTGGAGCTGCGGCTCGGGGACTCACTCGAGGCGCTGAAGGCCGCCGTCATGGGGGCGGACGGGTTCGTTCTCCTGCTGACGCCGGAGTCCATCAGCTCGGACTGGGTGCAGGACGAGGTGGGCTGGGCCCGGGAGGCGAAGCTCGCGCGGCCGGACTACGCGCTCCTCCCGCTCCTTCGCGGGCTCCAGCGGCCCGCGCTCAAGCTTCTTTTCGGCGATGTGCCGCGAGTGTCCGTCGTGCTCGGCGACGAGGAAGCGATCGAGAGCGCAGCGACAGCGATCGTGCAGGCGCTCGGTCTCGCCCCGCAGGACGCCACGCCGAGGCCGGATCCCACGCCTGCACCGCCGCTGGCCGAGCTGGTGATCGAGTTTGAAGAGCCGCGCATCTACGGGGAGGCCGGCACCCGGCGCGCTGCCGCGAAGGCGCGCGTGCGGTACGAGCCTGCGGGCGAAGGGCGCCGCCTCGATGGGCGTCGCGCCGACTTCGTGGCACCGCTCGGACCGAGCGAAGCGACCGAGCTGCGTTGGTACCTGGAGGCGTACGGCCTCTGGCCGTTCGGTGTCTTCAAGACCCGCGCAAAGACGCTCGAAGCGAGCCTCCCCGCCTGGGGTCGCAAGCTCTTCGACGCGATCCTCGGTCGTCCCGAGGGGCCCGCGGCCTTCGAAGCGTGGCGTAATGCCGGCAGAGTGGACCGGCGAATCACCGTGCTCGTCGACGAACGCGATGGCAACGGCGAGGCCGCAGCGATGCTCCTCGCGCTCCCGTGGGAGCTGCTCGCCGACGAGCAGGGGTATCTCTTCGAGGGCAACCTCAAGGCACGCGTTCGTCGCAGGCTCCCGCGCGAGCGCGCGCTCCCCGCGATCGAGCCTCACTCCCCGCTACGCGTGCTCCTCGTCCTGGCTCGGCCGGAGGATGAGAGCGCCGCGTTCCTCGATCCGCGGGCCAGCGCGATCCCGCTCGCCGAGGCGCTCGATCCGCTCAGCGAGACGGTCACGCTCACCGTCCTCGCGGACGGCAGTTTTAAAGCGCTGCGTGACGAGCTCGAGGCGGGCGAGCAGGCCGGGCAGCCGTATCAGGTCGTCCACTTCGACGGTCACGGCGTCTACGACACACAGCGCGGGCTCGGGCTGCTTTGCTTCGAGAACGCAGACGCCGCCGAGCAAGGCAAGCTGGAGCGCCGCACGGACCCGATCGACGCGGCGGAGCTGGGCGCGCTGTTGCGCGATCGGCGCGTGGCGCTCTTCGTTCTCGAAGCGTGTCCGACGGCGATGACGAGCGAGAACGCAACCGCCTCGGTCGCGGCGGCGTGCGCTGCTGCCAGTCAAGGGAGAGCTCGCGCGGCGGAAGGTGCTGCTCGTGGTGGACAATCTGGAGTCGGTGTTGCCGATCCCGGGCGAGGAGATCGATCCGGGAGCGGCGGAGCTGCTCGGGATGATCCGGGAGCTGAGCGAGGTGGGTGGGACGCGGGCGATCTTGACGAGCCGCGAGGCGCCGCCTGCGCCGCTCGATGGGAACGGGCTGGTGCTTCCGGCGCTGGGGCGCGCGGAGGGGATGAAGCTGCTCGCGGGCGTGTTGCGAGCCCAGGGGCTGGAGCCGCTGAAGGCCGAGGAGGATAAGGAGGCGGTTGAGAGGCTTGTTGAGGCGGTTGGGGGGGCACGCGCGGAGTCTGGTGCTGCTCGGGGGGCTGGTGACGGAGAAAGGGGTCCAGGCGGTTGCGGATGATGTGCGGGGGATGATGGTGGAGCTGGAGGTAAGGTGTCCGGATCAGCGGGAGCGGTCGCTAATTGCGAGCGTGAAGCTTTCGCTGCGCATACTACCGGATAGTGTAAAGGAGAAGTTAAGAGGGCTCGCTGTTTTTTATGGAAGTGCATATGTCGGCGTGATCGCGCACGTGCTTCAAGTGGACCAGAGTGAGGCGCTGGATCTGGGCCGGAAACTGATGGGTGCAAATCTCAGTTGGGTGCAAATCTCAGTTTGCAGGGGAGTCCCGTCGGCGAAACACCCGGGAGTCCCCCCAATCGCCCGGGGGAACGAGGACGGGCAAGCTTCCGCGTGACCCCGAACCGCACACTCCCGCCGACGTTAACGAGAGTGGCAACGTTTCCCGTGAATGCCGTTCAGCCCGCACGCCCGGGGTTTTAACCCCGGGTGGGAGTGCTGTTCGGGGACAAGGGTGGCGCTTGCAATGCACGCAATCTAGTTTTCTGACGATTCCAATGCAAAGCGGTATCTGCACCCGAAACTGATCGCGGTTCGGACTGGCGAATGCAGAAGAATTTTATTTGCTGCCCGATCCAGGACTCGGGCTGGCGCTCGCGGGGGAGCTGACCGAGGCCGAGCGGGACGCACTGGAAGTAAGGTAGCTTGAGGCAACGGTGGCGCCCGCGCGTCAGCGCCGACGACGTGGAGCGCGTGCGCCGGCTCCGCAGACTTCTCACCGACGGCGCCCCGTCTCCCGAGGCCTGCGCCCTCGCCGCAGAGTGCTTACTCATCCTGAATGAGGATCCCGCCCGAGCGGTCTAGAGGATGAGGCACAGTGGTTTGCGGAACGCAGGAAAGACATCGCTCTCCCACGCTGTGCCTTCCCTATCTCCTCAAGACTGTCCTGCTCTTCAGCAAGGCCTCTGTCTTGTCTCCGCCACCGCGCCGGTCTCCGCGCAAGACCCAGGTCTTCCTTCCGCGTCCATTCTGGTCTCGGATCAAGACCGAAGTGTTAAATTCACCACCAATTTGGTCTCCGCGCAAGACCCGGGTCTTCCCTCCGCGACCTTTCCGGTCTCGGATCAAGCCTCCCGTCTTCTCCCGCCCCGACCCCGCGCCTGGATCTTGCGACACAGGACGGCCGCTTCTCCAGGCGCTCGGGTTCGTCGACGTCCGACACGGCCCGCGCGAGGAGGGCAAGGATCTCCTCGCGTGGCGCCGAAGCGTGATCGACACGCACGACTGGATCGGGTTCGTCGTGAAGCGCGGCGATCTGAACGCACAGGTCACCTCCTCGGCGGGGATTCGGACCGTGCTCCACCAGGTCGAACAGGTGCTCGACCACGAGGTCACCGATCCGCTGACCTCCGCGCAGTCCGTCGTGCGCGAGTGCTGGGTCATCACGAACGGCGACATCCCCGGCCACGCGATCGACGAGATAAGCTCCACGCTCCGGCGGCACCACCTCGAGAAGGCCGTCCGATGGATCGACGTCAAGACCCTTACGCGGCTCCTGAGTGAACGGCTGCCGCGCGAGCTCCTCATCCAGCTCCTCGCGCTGGAACCCCCAAGCACCGAACCGCCCGCCCCAGGAGGCTCCCATGGCTGAAGCAATCCACGTCGTCCGCACCGGCTTCGGCAAGACCGATTGGCGCGCTGAGTTCGCCGACAATGGGCGCTACATCTGCGACATCCGGATCCAGCTGAGCTCGATGCTCAACGGCTCACACTATTACGTGCTCCGCGACGGCAAGGTCGGCAAAGATGGCTCGTTCAACTTCGACACCTGGACCGAGGAGACAGAGCGCGACCTGCTCACGGCGATCGTTCGATCCATGTACCCGGAAGCCACCGTGACAATCGACCTCGCACGGCCCCAGCGCGCTGCGGGAGCCTGAGACACCCGCCCCGCGGCACAAAGAAAAATGGCCGCAGCAAGCGGCCCTCTCCTCCCCAAACGTGATTCAGCGATTAACGCTGACGGTGCTTGGCCTTCCCGGCCTTGGCGTGCTTCCCGCCCAGCTCCCCGCGGATCTTCGTCCGCAGCTGCTCGGCCAGCTCGCGCACCTGCTTGGCCTCTTCCTTGGTCACGGTCCCATCAGCTGCGGCCTTGTCGACGGCGCCGCGCACCTGCTTGGCCGCTTCGTCGACAGCCTTGGTGATCACGGCGCGCTGGGCGGCGGGGACCTTGTGCTGCTCCATCCCCTTCTCGACGCGGGCTTTGACCTTCTCGATCTTCTTCTCGACCATGACGCGGAACTCGTCCGCTTTCATCGGGAACTGGGCCTTGTCCTTGTTGCCGTGGTGGGCGCCGCCGTGCTCGTGACGAGCTTCGGTCGGGGCCTTTGCCGGCGTTGCGTCGGCGAAGGACGTCATCGGGACGGCGAAGGTGGCAGCGGCGACGAGGGCAGCGGCGAGGCGGGCGACGGTGTTCATGAAAAGGACCTCCAGGTGGGGTGGGCAGGGTCGAGGCGCGCCGGGGAGCGAGCGTCTCGGGACCGCGTCCCCGTCATCGTTCTGTATGTGAGACGATGTAGGATAATGGGTATTCAGGCAAGTTCACGGTGTCGGCAAGATTTCGTCGAAACCGTGACCTGGTTCACATCGTCGCCGAGGCGTCGCGGTACGGGGTGCCGAGCGACTTGTTTTTCGCGGGGAAAAACCCGGCGCCCCGCGTCGCGGCGACGCAGCCGACGCCCATGAAGAGCACGACGGCCCTCACGAAGATGCCGACGAAGGGAATCGACGCGAAGAGGATGAAGAGCCCGCAGCCGAACGCCAGGTGCACGTAGGGGTTCTTCGTCTTGTGGCCGAGCAGGGCGCTGCCGATCGTCTCCAGCGTCGCCGAGATGCCGGCGAAGAGGGCGACGACGCCGCCGAAAATCGCCAGGAGCGCCAGCGGGATCCCGACCACCGTGATGCAAAGGGCGGCGATGAGGCCGAGCCAGCCGAGGATGGCGACGAGGCCCAGCGCCAAGGTGCGCATGGGGCGCGTGGCGACCTCCACCTTGAGGGTCTCCATCCGCGTCGTCGCCAGCGAAAGGAGCACCACGCCGAACATGAAGAGCACCGCCGCGCTGGTGACGGCGTTCCCAACCTCGCTCGCGGCGCGGCGCAGGAACGAGGCCTTCTGCGTCCGCTGATCGCTCGCGCCGGCCTTGGGCTTGGCGCTTTCGCGTTTGTCCATCCGCACGTCGCCGTGGATCTCGGCGTTCTTTCCGCGCCGGAGCGTGCCGCCGACGGTGCCGACGTCGCCGTCGACGCGGGCGTGATCTTCGATGGTGACCGTGCCGCCCATCGTCGTCACGTCGCCTTTGACGCGCGCCCCTTCGTGGATGCGGGCGTTGCCGCCGGTGACGACGAGATCGCCCGTCACCGTGCCCCAGACGTCAACGTTGCCTCCGAAGACGGAGACGTCGTTGACGATCTCGCCCTTCTCGACGCGCATGTTGCCGCCGAAGACTTCGCGATCGCTGGCCCGCTCGCCGTGCGCATTATGCGCGACGTCCGCGGCCTCGGGCGGATCGGGCGGCTCCGGCGGCTCCGGCGGATCGGGCGGTTCCGGTGCTTCAGGGGCCTCGGGCGGCTCCGGCGGTTCCGGGGGTTCAGGCATCGCGGGCATCGCCGGCATTGCGGGCGGCGTGGGCGGCGTAGGCGGCGTGACGCCTGCCGGCGCAGGAGCTCGTGCGTCGTCGGGAGTGACGGGGCTCAGGACGATCAACGAGCCGTCGCGCTTGGCCACGTAGACGCCGTCGGAGAGCAGCAGCTCTAGCACCTTGCTGGCGCGCATCGAGCGCACGTGGATGTCGATCAGCTCGCCCGTCGACACGGTGCTCACGAGGTTCCAGCCGGCGGCGGTGGCCAGGCGCTTCACCGCGAGGAAGCGCGGGGTCCGCTCGATGTTGAGCGTCACCTCGGGATCGTCATGCCAGTCGCCCGCGTGGCGAACCTCGGCGAGCGCGGGGCGCGAGGCGAGCGCGCTGCACTCGATCAGCAGAGAGACCAGAAGCGCCTTCGAAGACCATAGCCCGCTCATCCCAAACCTCCTTCCAACGATTGCTTCCGTGTCATCGACCGCGCGAGGAGCGCTCCCATCCCGATGAAGGTCGCCGCGATCCCCCAGCGCAGGACGGCGCCGCTCTGGCTTTGCATCACGCTCCGGAGCACCGCGGCGAAGGCGTGCGACCAGAGCGGCAGCGTGTGGAGATAGCCGGGCACCACGGTGCGCAGCTCGCGCAGCGAGTCCATCAACCCGGGCAGGGCGCCGAGGACCGCGATGACGAGCGCCGCAGCGATCGCCCCCATCGGCAGCGGCCTGCGCTTCCGCGAGGAAGGCGCCGAAGAGAGCGGCGATTCGCGCCAGGAGTCGCGCGGCTTCGCGGCCACGGCGACGACGATCGGCGCGGGCGCTCGTGCCGTGTTCGCCGCCGCGAGCAGCGCGTCGGTCGCGCCGACCGAGAGGAGCGCCTCGACGCCGAGGCGCGCCGTGCAGGCGTCGCACGCGTCGACATGCGCCGTCGCGGCGAGAGGGATCAGCGCGATCTCTCCATCGGCGAGGCAGGTCACGACCACGTCCGTGACGTGGCCGTCGGCCTCGAAGCAGAGGCTCTCCGAGAGCTGGTCGTGGTTCTCTGTCGTCATTGCTTCACCATCTCGCCCAGCGCGTCGGCCAGCGTGCGCCTTCCGCGCGCGAGCCACGTCGCCACCGTTCCCATCGGCACCCCGAGGCGCTGCGCGATCAGCTTGTAATCCTGGCCTTCCACGTGGAAGAGGATCATCGCTTCGCGCTGCGGCCCGGTGAGCCCTTGCATCGCTCCTGAAATCTGGCGGGCCCGCTCCGTCGCGGCGGCGCGCTCATCCGGCGCCGGCGCGGGATCGATCAGCCGCTCCACCGCCGCGTCGAGCTCGCCGTCGTCACCCGACGTATCGCTGACGAAGCGACGATCGCGCTTGCGTCGTCGCCGCGCGTCGAGCGCCACGTGCCGCGCGATCCCGAGGATCCACGGCCGGAGCGCCTCACCCTCGCGCAGCCGCGCTTGCCCTTCGAGGGCGCGGCGCAGCGTCTCGTGCGTTCCATCCTCGACGTCGGGGTGGCCCTTGCCTTCGCCGAGGACGCAGGCAATCACCGCGCGCACCACCGGGCGGAGCGCGGCCATCTCCTGCGAGAGCGCGTGGCTCGGGGCGAGGGCCGTCACCCGCGCCGTTCGTTCCGATGTCTGTAGGGCACCTTGGAGCATCCTCGCCCCGTCCTGTTCGCGAGGGGAACCCGAGATCTTTCAGGCGCCGCGACGATTGCTCAAACGCCCGAGGTTCGCCGCGGATCAGTGTGGAATGACGGGGTGGGGGAGAAGCCAGCGAAAGTTGTCGAGGATCACCGCCGTGTCGCCCGCGCCGTCGCTCACGTCGAAGACCATGAGCTCGAGCTGCATCGTCTCGCCGGGGACGATCGGGGCGTCCGTGGTCAGCCACCCTGTCCCGGCCCCGAGGCCCCCGACGTCGAAGCCTGTCCCGGCGAGGGTGCCTGTCCCTTGCAGACAGGAAGAGCACCCCTGGGGCGCGCACTCCTCATAGAAGGTGCTGTTGGAGGAGAGCAGATTGTCATGCACGTCGAACGCGATGTTCTTGTCGGCCGGAAGACCAAGCGCGCTCGAGCCCAGGAGGGCAAGAAAGAAATCGTTGTAGGGTGAGCAGAGGCGAGCGCCATACTCCGCCGTGTAGAAGCGATAATCATAGCTGAACGAAGCCGCGTTGGTGGGCACGCGGATCGAGAGCCGCGTGGAGACGCCGTCGTGGGCGCCCGCGCCCGACGGGCAGACACCCATGCTGCAACCGGCGCCGCCGGGCAGCGCGCCGCCATGCGCGGCGAGGAACGCGGCCGGCGGCTGGCCCGAGCGACCAAAGCTCGTCCCCGGGCTGGGATCGACATAGCCGGGGTGCGCCGCGTCGCGCAGGTGGCCCGTCGAGAGCGCCGCCATCGTCGTCCCGCGATGAGGGACGATACCGCCGCTCCCGAAGCTCTGGAGGATCGCTGTCTGGAAATTCTGTATGGCGGCGAGATCAGCCGCAGTGGGCGCGCTGCCATCGGGGAGCGTCTGGCTCGCGGCAAGGAGCCCCCAGCGCTTCTGGGTGAGCGGCGGTGACGCCGTGGTGAACCGGCAGATATCCATGGCCTTGGCCACCTCGACCCCGGTGACCCCGGCGAAGAGCTCGCTCCCGCCGCTGCAGTCGATCGGTGTGACGTCGGACGTCGTGGGATCGCAGTCGTCGTCGACCCCGTTGCCAGGGACGTCAAAGGCGCCGGGGTTCACCAGCTCCGGCTTGGCGCAGTCAACCACAGAGTCGCAACAATCGCCGTTGCACCGCGTCCAGCCGTCGCCGTCCTGATCGGGCACGTCGTCGGCGAGCCCGTTGCAGTCCTCATCGACGCTGTTGCCGCAAACTTCGGGGGCAGGGAGCACCTGGCCCAGGCACGCACCGTAGCCGGTGCCGTCGACCAGGCACGTCTGGGTGCCGGCCTTGCAGGCGCCGACGCCCAGGGTGCCCGTCGCGCCCTGGTAACAGGGCAGGGTAGAGCCGGGCGTACAGACACAAAGGCCGTCCTGGAGCAGGTTGTGCTCGCAGCCATCCTGCGAATTCCCATTGCAGTTGGCGTAGGCTGCGTCGCAGGCGCCCATTCCGCAGTTGCCGTCGAGGCAGAGGGCCGCGGCGTGGTCCGGGACAGGACACTGGTTATTGCAACCCCCGCAATGCGCGACCTCGCTGTTCAGGTCGTGGCAGCTCGTCCCGCAGCAGGACTGCCACCCGGGACAGGGCTGCATGTCCGAGCAGCCGGTGACGCAGATAGATGCGACGCAGATCGAGCCCAGCGAGCAGTGATGGTCGGCGAAGCAGGCAACGCAGGAGAGCGTGTCATCGCAATAGGGCGTCTCGGGGGTGCTGGCGCAGTCCTCGTCAAGAAGGCAGTAAGGCAGGGGCCCGGTGCTCGACGACGCCGCGGCGCTGGAGCTCGATTGCCCCACGCTGATGCCGCCGGTGCCGCCGGTGCCGCCGGTGCTACCGCCGGTGCCGCCGCTTCCGCCCGTACCGCTGCTGCTGCTACCGCTGGGGCTCGTGCCGCCCGTCCCCGTCGTTCCCGGCGTGATCACCACCTCGCCGCACGCCGCGAGCGAAAGGAGGCTCGTGAGGGAGACAAGATGACGTGCTGTCGTTCGGCACATAGCCTGATAACAGACACGCGCTGCGCCGGGACGTCAATCGATCAAGCGAGAAGGCGACGAGGGGCCGCTGGAGAGACGGCCCCTCTTCACCTCACCTGACTACGCGCGCCGCTCGAACAGGCCCGCCGCGCCCATACCGCCGCCGATGCACATCGTCACGATGGCGTAGCGGCCGCCGCGACGCTCCAGCTCGTAGAGCGCCGTCGCCGTCAGCTTCGCTCCCGTACACCCGAGCGGGTGACCGAGGGCGATGGCGCCGCCGTTGACGTTGAGCTTCTCGCTCGGGATCTCCAGCGTCTTCTGCACATAGACTGCCTGGCTCCCGAAGGCCTCGTTGAGCTCGAAGATGTCGATATCGCTGACCGTGAGGCCCGTCTTGGCGAGGAGCTTCCGCACCGCGGGGATCGGGCCGATGCCCATGAGCGCCGGATCGACGCCGGCCGTGGCAAAGGCCTTGAAGTAGCCGAGGGGCTTGATCCCGAGGGACGCCGCCTTCTCTTCCGTCATCAGGAGAGCCGCCGCCGCGCCGTCGGAGAGCGGCGAGCTGTTGCCCGGGGTGACGCTGCCCTTGGTCGAGAACGCCGGCTTGAGGGCGGCGAGGCCCTCGGCCGACGTATCCGCCCGGATCAGCTCGTCCGTCTTGTACTCGAACGTGATCCGCTCATTGCCCTTGTAGCGGACGCCGGTGACCGGGACGATCTCGCGATCGAACTTGCCCGCCGCCCGCGCCGCCGCCGCCTTCTGGTGGCTGGAGAGCGCGAAGGCGTCCTGCTCGAGGCGAGAGACGTTGAACTTCGCCGCCACGTTCTCCGCCGTGATGCCCATGGGGGTATACGCGGTCGCGTACTTCTCCATCGCCTCGGGCGAGGCGCTGAGCTTGTTGCCCGTCATCGGTACCATCGACATCGACTCGACGCCTCCGGCGATGACGATGTCATTGGACCCGAGGGCGATGCTCCCCGCCGCGATGGCGATGGCCTGGAGGCCGGAGGAGCAGAATCGATTGATGGTCATGCCGGCGGACTCCTGGGGCAACCCCCCGAGGAGACCGACGATGCGAGCGATGTTGAGGCCCTGCTCGCCCTCGGGCATGGCGCAGCCGAGGACGAGGTCCTCCACCATCTCCGGCTTCACCTGGGGGACGCGCGCGAGCAGGGCGCGAATCACCTCCCCGGCGAGCTCGTCAGGGCGCTTCTGCGCGAGAGAGCCCTTGATGGCCCGACCGACGGCCGACCGAACGGCTTCCACGATTACAACGTTTGCCATGTTGGTCACCTAGTTCCGGAGGGGCTTGTTGTTCATGAGCATGTACTGCATCCGCTCCAGGCTCTTCGGCTCGCCGGTGAGGCTCACGAAGGCCTCACGCTCGAGCTCGAGCACCTGATCTTCGGTGACCTCGCGCGAGGCCCCAGAGGCACCGCCGCAGAGCACCGTCGCCAGCTTGCCGGCGATGAGGGCGTCATGGGCGCTGGCGTAGCCGCCCGCGACGAGGGTGTCGATCATCATCCGCAGCGTCGCGATGCCGCTCTCGCCGGGGAGGCGGTAGGCGCGCGCTACCGGGGCGTGATACCCACTCTCGGCGAGGCCGATGGCGCGGGCCTTGGCTTCGGTGAGCTGCCGGGCGCGATCGAACGAGACGCCGTCCGTCTTGCGGAAGTAGCCAAAAGCCTTGGCCTCATCAGCGCTGGTCGCCACCTTGGCGAGGGCGATGTTCTTGAACACCTGAGTAACGACAGCGTAGTTGTCGACGACCATCCCCTCGGGGATGCTCTCGAAGGCGCGCCAGAGCATGTTGAGCGTGCCCGCGCCGCCCGGGATCAGGCCGACGCCGACCTCGACCAGGCCCGAGTACGTCTCGGCCGCGGCCTGCACGCCGCTGCACGCGAAGCAGAGCTCGAGTCCGCCGCCGAGCGTCATCCCGTAAGGAGCGGCGACGACGGGGACCGCCGCGTACTTGAGGCGCTGCGTCGCGTCCTGGTACGCCTTCACCATCTTGTGGATCGACTCCCAGTTCTGCTGGCCGGCGGCGAGCACCACCATGAAGAGGTTGGCGCCGACGCAGAAGTGCTCGCCCTGATTGGCGACCACCAGCGCGCGGAAGTCCTGCTCCGCCTTCTCGACGGCCAGCGTGAGCATGCCAATCGAGTCGGGATCGAGGCTGTTGGCCTTGGTCTTGAAGGTGACGCCGAGCACGCCGTCGCCGAGATCCCAGGCCTCGGCGCCGTCGTTCTTGAGCACCGGGGAGCCGCCCTTGCGGAGCTGCGGGAGGGTGGCATTGCGCGCGTCGATCGTCGGCTTGACGTACTCGCCCTTGATCAGGTCGAACACCGCACCGTCTTCACGATAGAAGCGCGTGGCGCCGCTGGCCTTCATGGCCTGGATCGACGCGGGGACGTTGATGCCGTCCTTCTCCATCCGCTCCAGCGTCTCGACGAAGCCGAGGGCGTCCCAGGTCTCGAACGGGCCGAGGTCCCAGTTGTAACCCCAGCGCATGGCGTCGTCGATCGCGGTGATGCTGTCGGCGATCTCGCCGATCCGACGCGCCGAGTAGGCGAGGCTGCGCGAGAGCACCTTCCACGCGAAGAGGCCGGCGCGGCCGGGATCAGCGGCGAGCTTCTTCACGCGCGCGGCCGGATCCTCGATCTTGTCGAGGCTCTTCGTCGTCTTCTTGATCGCCTCGTCGCCGCCCTTGGCGCGGTATTCGAGGGTCTTCGGTTCGAGCGTCTCGATGCCGTCTTTGCTCTTCTTGTAGAAGCCGCCCTTGGTCTTGTCGCCGAGGATCTTCTTCTCGACCATCGCGCGGATGAAGGCCGGCACCTGGAAGACGTCGCGCTCTTCGTCCTCGGTGAGCGAGGAGTAGCAGTTGTCGGCGACGTGGCAGAACGTGTCGACGCCGACGAGATCCGCGGTACGGAAGCTCGCGCTCTTCGGGTGCCCCATGGGCGAGCCGGTGATGGCGTCCACGTCCTCCGGCGCGAGGCCCTCTTCGATCATCAGGTGGATCGTGGCGAGCATGGCGTGGGTGCCGATGCGGTTGCCGACGAAGTTCGGCGTGTCCTTGCCGACGACAATGCCCTTGCCGAGGACGTCAACGCCGAAGTGGCGAACGCGGGCGAGCACCGCGGGATCGGTGTCCGGTCCGACCACGAGCTCGAGGAGCTTCATGTAACGGACGGGGTTGAAGAAGTGCATCACCAGGAAGCGCTTCTTGAACGACTCGGAGCGCCCTTCCATCATCGAAGCGATGCGGAGGCCCGAGGTGTTCGAGGCGATCACCGTGTCCGGCCCGATCACCTTCTCGACGCGCTCGAAGAGGGCGCGCTTGTGCTCCATCTTCTCGATGATCGCCTCGATGACGAGGTCGCAGGAGGCGAGCTTCTCGAGATCGTCCTCGGTGTTACCGACCTCGACGAGGCGGGCAAACGAGGGGTGGAAGAACGCGGCCGGGCGCGATTTGATGGCCTTCTCCAGCCCGCCCGCGGCGAACCGGTTCCGCGCCGCCCGATCGCCCTTCTCGGCGTCGGTGAGGTTCGGGGGGACAATGTCGAGGAGGAGGGCGTGGATGCCGGCGTTGGCGAGATGGGCGGCGATGCCGCTGCCCATGACTCCGGCGCCGATCACGCCGACGCGTCGGATTGGCTTTGTCATGCAGAAACCTCAAGGCTCAGGGTGGGGCGGGCACTCTTTCTCGTGTCCGCCGCAGTGCGCAAGCCTTTTTGGTGGCAACCCGTCCGGAGGGGAAGGGGGCCCGCGAGAATTTTGCGTCGCAGCCGGCTCGGCCAGCATCCAGTCGGCCCGAGGGGCAGCCGCGAGCGGCCCGCGCGAGCCGCGCTCCCCCGGTGCGCCCGGGGCGAGCCGACTCGATAGCTCGATTCAGGACTGGCAATCAAGGAAGATTGGATTAAGCACGATGGAGCGCGGCTGGGGCGGGCCTTCTGCTGTCTTTCCGCCGCCGCCATCGCCGCGCCCTCCAGGAGCCCCGACATGAGCCATCGATTCGTACCCGCGATCGTCGTCGCCCTCTTCCACGCGGCCTGCTCGAGCGGCATTATCCCGCTCGCGGCCAGCCCCGCGGCGCCGAGCGCCCAGGGGGTCGTCAAGACCTCCGAAGGCACGCAGGGGAACCTCGAAATCAAGCTCGACATCACCCACCTGGAGGCGGCGGAGAAGGTGATCCCCGGCGCCACCGTCTACGTCGTCTGGGCGACCCCGAAGAACGGGACGCCGCAGAACCTCGGGGAGCTCACCGTCGGCGACGACCTCACCGGCCACTTGAAGACGATGACGCCACTCCGCAGCTTCGATCTCTTCATCACGGCCGAAGAGGTGCGGACTGCGAGCGAGCCGAGCGGCCCGCCCGTGCTCTCCGCGCGCGTCAATCGATGACGACCTCGAGCTCTCCGGCCGCGTAAGGGGCCTCGACGCAGTCCCCCGCGGTGCCGTCTTCCCAGACGAGGCAGGAGAAATCGATCGGGGCGTCGAGCGCGATCATCGGATGATGCCAGACGCCGGGGTGATAGCTGACGCCCTGCGCCCCCGAGGCGACGAAGGCGGCGACGGTCCCGAGGTCGGGGCGATCCCCGCCGCTCGCCACGATGACGAGATACCGGCCAGCGTTCATCGGGAGGAACACCTGAGTCGACGCCGGGTGCTTCTCCAGCAGCGCGACCGGGAGCGGGAACGCCAGGCGCGGCGCCACGCGAAAGACGCAGACGTTGAGGGTTGCCTTCCCCGGGCGATGATCGACGACGGGCGCGAGGTGATTGAATCGGCGCGCCGTCCCCTGATTGGCAGGCCGCCCCGGCTCGCCCTTCGGCGACGCCATGATCACGTTTCCATAAGGCAAATAGGAGTCCAGGGTCAGCGGCTGGGCGACGATACGCATGCCCCCTCGTATCGCGCCGCGGCCGGAGCGCCAAGCCCGAGAGCGCATCGGGCTACGGTTCGCCGCCTCGTCGCCCCGAACGCACCGGCGCCTCCATCTTTCTTTCTCGCACCGAGCGGGGGGTGCCGGCCGAGGCTCACCCCGCCTATGGACAGTGGAATCGCATTGCGTTCCGCGTTCGCCCGCGTCTTTTTCGCCGACTTCAATTCTCACGACTTCGCGCCGAGAACCTGAAATCGGCTTCTTCCTGGAACAGCGGTCTTCGCGGAAGGGGGGAATTCAGATGAAGCTCGGCACCGTGGTAGGGTCGATTGTTCTTCTCGGCATGTCCTGCACCGTCGTCCCCGACTCGACAGGAGTTGGAGCGCCGGGCCGCGCAGAGGGGATGAAGAGAGAGAGGCTCTCGGATCCATCCGACGTGAACGTGGTCACGTCGCCCCTCTCGCCGGACCGGAACGTCCATGACGCCGGGGAGGCCACCGACGACAGCGGGAGCCCGTGTGGGCCGAGCCGGTGCGAAGACGGCCAGTTCTGCTGCAACGAGAGCTGCGGGCTCTGCGCGCCGCGAGGCAGCTTGTGCCTCCAGCGCCAGTGCGGGCCGGAGACGGCGTCCGTCACGCAGTGTGTCTGTGACGACGACTGTCGCCCCGTCTCCAACTACTGTGAAGGCTGCCAGTGCCTCCCGCTCCGCGCGCTCGATCTCGAGCCGGCCTGCCACGGACAGACGGTGGCCTGCCTCCTCGATCCTTGCCGCGCAAAGCACGCCGCATGCATCAGCGGGGCGTGCGCCATCGTCGACGATTGAGCGCGCCGGGGCGTGATACCGTCGGGCCCTGATGACGGCCTCCGTTCGCGCCCGATCGACGAGGTTTCCACCCCGTCCGCGCTCCCTTCGCGCCCGCGCGCGCGAGCTCGCCACGCTCGAAGCAGCGATCGCCGGGCGGCCTGCGCGCATCGCCCTCGTCGGGGCGGGAGGCAGCGGAAAATCGACCCTGGCGTGCGCGCTCGGCCACCGGGCTCATCGGCTTTTCCCCGGGGGAATCCACTGGTTTCGCGTGGGCGCGTGGGACGTCCGCACCCTCGCCGAGATGCTCGGGCTGCGACTTGGCGTCCCGCTCGCCTGGCCTCGCTTGCTCGGGCGCCTCCGCTCACACCTCCATGCGCGCGGGCCGACGTTCATCGTGCTCGACAACCACGAGGACGATCGCGCCGTGGCCGCGCTCCTCGACGCGCTCCGCGAGCCCGACGTGGTCTGGGTGATCACCGCGCGTCGCTGCCTCCTCGCCGGCGTCTCGGTCTTTCCCGTGGTGCCGCCGCTCGTCACCTCGGGGCGGAGCCCGTTCCCGGCGGTCGCCTCGCTCACCCGCTTGCTCCGCTGGAACCCGGTGGCGCTCGATCTCGCCGACGCGATCGTCTCCGGCGGCGCGGCCTCGGCGGGCGATCTCACGCGCTGGCTCGTCGCGCACGGCGTCGCGCGCGTGCAGGTGATCGAGCACGAAGATGATCTGCCGGAGGTCCACCTCCTCGTCGCCTGGACGTGGCCGCGCCTGCCGCCCGCGTCGCGGCGCATGCTCGCCGTGCTCGCGCACACCGACGGCGATCACGTGGGCGCGGCGTCCCTCGGCGAGCTCGCTCGGGCCGGCGCGCGCGCCCCCGAGGCGCTCGCCGCGCTCCAGCGCTATCGCCTCGTTCAGGAGCCTTTTGCCGGGCGTTTTGCGCTCCACGCGACGGTGCGCCACGCCGTCGCCAAGCGCACGAAGGCGGACCCCGACGCGCTCTTCCAGCACTACGTCGGCCTGCTCGAGCGCGATCCTTCGCAGCTCGATCTCGAGCAAACCCACCTCTTCGCCGCGATGGATCAAGCCCACACGACCTCGGACCTCAACGCGGCGCTGCGCGTGCAGCGGCTCCTCGCGCGGCTCGAGGCCGACGGGGCGAGCTAAAGAGTCGACACCATGCCTCTGCGACTCCCCTCCTTCCTTCAGCGCTGCTCTCTGCTCCTCGCCGCGGCGCTCGCGCTCACCGCGACCGGCTGCGCCACCACGCGCCCTCTCGTGCCCCGGCCCGCCGAGGCCATCGTCCCGGAGGAGCTCGCCGGCACCTGGTATGTCCTCGAGTCGACCTTCCCGATGTGGCTCGAAGGCACGAAGACCGATCCCTCGTTCACTTACCGCCCGATCGAAGGCGACGAGAAGCGACGGCTGGACGATCTCGTCAGCTACCGCAACGACGGCGAGCCCGACTCGATCGCCGGCGTGGATACGCCGGATCCCGGCGACTCGAGCCATTTTACCTGGCGCGGCAAAGGCCTCCTGGTCTTCTTCACGAGCGATTGGTACTTTGTCCTGCGCGCGCCGGACCGGAGCTGGGCGGTGATCTACTTCTCCTCGACCGTGGCCACGCCTGAAGGAGTGGACATCATCGCCCGCACGCCGAGCCTCCCCGAAGCGACGCTCGCGCAGATCCGCGCGGCGATCCTCGGCGATCCCACGCTGCGTGAGAAGGCCGTTGGGCTCCGGGCGGTGCAGCGCGCCCGCGGGACGCCGTGATTCATTCGCGCACGGCGACGTAGTCTGGATACTCCGGGATGGCCTGGAGATCGTGCTCCAGCACCGTCACGGTGCCCTCCACTCGCACGCGACGAAAGCCGGCGAAGCGGTACGTGATCATCATCCTTCGGTTGCGATCCGTCGGCACCAGCTCCGCTTCGAGGCGCACCCCGGCGTCCCGCGCGGCGCGGAGGAGCGCGGTAATCAGGGTGGAGCCAAGGTTTCGAGAGAGCACACGGCAGGACATCAAGAGCAGCTTGATCGTCCACACCTCGCGCCCGAGGGCGACCAGCGCGAGGCCGATCCGGCCGTGATCCCCGTGGCGATCGGCGAGCTGGCCAATCAAGAGTCGATGCTCCGGGGAGCGCGCGAAGACCGCGAGCTCGGCGGGCGAGTAGGTGCGCCCGGTGGTGTTGAGCTGGTGCGTTCGCACCGTCAGCTCGGCGGCGCGCTCGAGATCGCCGTCGGTGGCCGGAGCGATGGTCAGCGTCATGCCGAGGGTGCGCAGAAAGTCGATCCGCGGGCCGACGAAGGCCTCTTCTTCCTGACGGCGCAGCGCCTCACGCTGGTACATCTGCCGGCGACGACGCCCGTCCTCGGTCAGGTGCGCCGGCTGCAAATCAGGGCGATCGAGCAGCGTGGAGAGCGCCTCGGCGGTGACACACCGCACCTCGGGGTGGGCGAAGCGCACGGCCTCGCGCTCGAAGGGATCGTCGTCGACGAAGAGGAAGGCGTCGAGAGGCAGATCAAGAGAGCGCGCGAGCGCTTCGAGCGAGGCAGTCTTCTCGGACCAGCCAATCTGCGGGAAGAGAAAATACTCGCGCAGGCCGAGCGCGGTGAGGCGCTCTTGGGCGGGCGCCGGATCGTTGCGGCTGGCGATCGACTGGAGAATGCCGCGCTCGTCGAGCGCGAGGACAGCGTCGCGCGCGCCGCTCGCGAGGACGACGTCGTCCCCTTCGCTGAGGACGCCGCGCCAGAGGGTCTCGTCGAGATCCCAGACAACGCATTTGACCGGCGTGACCGCCGCCGGGGGACTCCCCAGCGTCAAGGGCTCTCCCCGTCCACGCGGGCCACGCGAGCGCGGTGGTCGCCGAGGGCGTGCTCGGCGATCAAGAGCTCCAGCACCTCGGAGCTCCCCTCGATGATCTCCATCACCCGAGCGTCCCGGAAGCACCGCTGCACGGGGTGCTCGTCGGACAGGCCCTCTGCGCCGTGGATCTGCACCGCGTGATCGGCGATCTGCCGCGCGGCGCGCGAGGCGAAGTACTTGGCCGTGAGCGTGTCGGCGAGGGCCGAGGGCTCGCGCGCTTCGCGACGGAGGCCCGCGCGCAGGCAAAGAAGGCGAGTGGCGTCGAGGAGGGTCGCGGAGTCGGCGAGGCGGCGGCGCACGAGCTGATGGTCGCCGAGCAGGACGCCGCGTTGACGGCGCTCGGAGGCGTGCTTCACCGAGGCGGCAAAGGCGGCCTCGGCGATCCCGAGCGAGGCCCAGGCGACGGCGTAGCGGCCGAGCTCGAGGGCCGAGGCGGCGACGTGGGAGAGGCCGAATCCAGCGCGGCCAACGAGGTTCTCGCGGGGGACGCGGCAGCCCTGGAGATCGAGATCAGCGAGCATCGCAGCGCGGAGGCCGAGCGTGAGCGGGCTCGGGCGGATGGTGAGGCCCTCGGTGTCCCAGGGGACGAGAAAGGCCGTCGGCCCCTCTTCGCTGCGGGCGAAGACGAGGAAGAGATCGGCAATCTGGCCAAAGCTCACCCAGCGCTTTTGACCGGTGATCACGAAGGCGTCGCCGTCAGCCTGCGCCGTCGTCTCGATCGCCTGAACGTCGCTCCCGGCGCCGGGCTCGGTCAGGGCGAAGGCGCCGAGGACATCCCCCTTGGCGAGCGGGGTAACGAAGCGCTCTTTGAGGGCCGGTGAGCCCCAGCGCAGCACGGCGAGGGCGACCATGCCATGCACGGTGGAGAGGCTTTGCACCGACGCCGAGCCCTGCGCGAGCGCCGCCTGGAGCAGGCCATGGGCGACCATCGAGAGGCCGCGCCCGCCGGACTTTTCCGGGACGAACGAGGCGAGATAGCCCTCTTCGGCGAGGCGACGACAGAGCTCCGGCGGGACGCGCGCCGAGGCCTCGAAGTCCTCCGCGTAGGGCGTGATCTCGTCGGCGACGAAGGCCTGGAAGGCCGCCTGTTGCTCGGCTTCGAGCGGGGTGAGGGCGAGGCGCGAAGACGCCTCCACGGCCACGGGAGGAGCGCTCATCAGGACCTCTTGCGCAGGACGAGGCGCACCATGCCCTCGACGCTGCGAAAATTCGCGAGCTCGAGGTCGTCTTCATCGATGGTGATGGTGAAGGACTTCTCGAGGAAGGCCACCAGCTCGACGGCCATCATCGAGTCGAGGACGCCGCCGGCAAAGAGGTCCTCGCTCCCTAGCCATGCTTCGTCGCAGGAGAAGCGCGTGAGGTGGGCCCGGATTCGTTGTCGCTCATCCATCCTGAAGGCCGCCATCATAGAGGAAGAAGCCCCGACCTGTCTTGCGGCCGAGGAGGCCCTCCTCGACCATCGCCCGGAGGAGCGGAGACGCCGCATAGCGCGCGCCGCCGAGATCGATCTGAAGGACGTCGAGGGTGCGCAGCACGGTGTCCAGCCCGATCAGATCCGCCGTGCGGAGCGGCCCCATCGGGTGCCCGAGGCACGCTTGAAAGAGGCGATCGACGTCGGCCGCCGAGGCCGTGCCTTCGTGGACGAGCGCGATAGCCTCGTTGATCGCCGGCATCAGGACGCGGTTGATCACGAAGCCGGGCGCGTCGCGGACGACGATGCACTCTTTGCCCAGCGCCGCGAGCAGATCGCGGACGCGCGTCAGCGTCGCCTCCGAGGTGCGCTCCCCGCGCACGACCTCGACCATCGCGATCAGCGGGACCGGGTTCATGAAATGCACGCCGACGACGCGCTCGGGCCGTCGACTCGCCGCGGCGAGCGTGGTGATCGCGATCGCCGAGGTGTTGGCGGCGAAGACGCAGTCGAGAGCGCAGATCGCGTCGAGCTCGCGGTGTACGGCGAGCTTTACCGCCAGGTCTTCGGTGACATTCTCGATCACCATCGCCGCGGCGTGCAGCGCGGTGAGGTCGCGGGTGAAGTGGATCCCCGCGAGCAGATCCACGGCGGGGGGCGCGCTGCGATTTTTCAGGCGCGTGAGGCGGGCGCCATTACGAATCGCAGCGCGGGCGCGATCGAGCGCGGTGTTGTCGTGGTCGACGAGGACGACGTCGTGCCCGCTCTCGACGAGCGCGTGAGCTACGCCGGCGCCGATGACGCCCGCGCCGACGACGCCGACGTGAATTGACCCATTCCTGAACGTCAAGTTATGCTCGCGCCCTTCTCTGAACCGCCTGGAGCAACGTGGCCCGAATTCGATTGACCGTCACTGCCAAGATTTTCATCGCCGCAGTGATCATGGGCGTGGTCGGGGTGATCTTTTACCTGAACCCTGGCCTCCTCGGGAAGGTGGCGCCGACCGCGGCGCAGCCCTCCTCCAACGTGCCCCCGGTGGCCGCGCTGCCCGGTGAGAACACCGCCGCCGCCGTCGCCGCCGTGGCCGACGCGCCGCCGGGCTGCTCGCAGCTACCCGAGGTGCGCTTCTACCACTGGGCGTGGAACGCGCAGATGGGGATGATGCTCGCCAACGGGGGCAAGCAGGCAGTGGCGGGGAGCTTGATGTGCCAGAAGGGCGTCAACCTCAAGCTGATCCGCGAGGACAACACCGACAACATGCAGGGCCTCCTCGCGACCTTCGCCGAAGGCCTCAAGAAGGGTGAAGCCAACCCCGCGGCCGGCGCGCACTTCGTCGCGATCATGGGCGACGGCTCGGCGGTCTTCCTCAAGGGCCTCAACGAGAAGCTCGCCAAGCTCGGCCCGGAGTACACGGCGATGGTGGTCGGCTCCGCCGGCTACAGCCGCGGTGAAGACAAGTTCATGGGCCCCGCGGCCTGGAAGCAGAACCCGCAGGCGGCCCGAGGCGGCCTGGTCGCGGGCGTGCTCCGCGACGGCGACTGGAACATCGCGCTCAAGTGGCTCGGGGACAACAAGATCCCCAACAACCCCGACGAGTCCACCTACGATCCCGAGGCGCTCAACTGGGTCAACGCCAGCGACTACATCGAGGCCGCGCAGAAGTACGTGGGCGGCTTCTGCACCGAGCTCAAGAACATCAAGACGGGCACTAAAGAGAAGCACTGTGTCAACGGCGTCGTCACCTGGACGCCGGGCGACGTGACCGTGGCCGAGAAGAAGGGCGGCCTCGTCTCCATCGTCTCGACGCACGAGTATCGCTCGCAGATGCCCAACGTGATCATCGGCAGCAAGGCCTGGATGGGGAAGAACCGCAAGCTCGTGACCGGGATGCTCTCGGCGATCTTCGAGGCCGGCGACCAGATCAAGAGCAGCGACGAGGCCCTCAAGAAGGCCGCGGCGATCAGCGCCATCGTCTACAAGGAGCAGGACGGGGCGTACTGGTACAAGTACTTCAAGCTCTCGACGCAGAAGGACAAGCAGGGCCTCGACGTCGAGCTCGGCGGCTCCGCCGTCAACAACCTCGCTGACAACCTCCAGCTCTTCGGCCTCGTCCCCGGCTCGACCAACGCCTTCGCCGCCACGTATACGGTCTTCGGCGACGTGGTCAAATCCCAGTATCCGGCCCTCGTGCCCTCGTACCTGCCGGTCGAGCAGATCCTCGATACGTCGTTCGTGAAGGAGCTCGGCGACGCCGGGCCGACGGCGACGGTCGCCGATCTCGCCAAGTTCACCGGCGATCAGACGGTGAAGGCCATCGTCAGCCGCCGCGCCTGGGACATCGAGTTTGCCACGGGCTCGGCGACGTTCACCCCGGCGACGATGACGGTGATGAAGTCGCTGCTGAACGAGCTGGTCATCGCCAGCGGCACGCTGGTCGAGATCCACGGCCACACTGACAACCAGGGGAGCGCGGAGTCGAACCTCAAGCTCTCCGAGGAGCGGGCCTTCGCCGTCAAGCAGTGGGTCGAGAAGCAGGCCCCGTCGAGCTTCCCCGAGGGGCGCGTCAAGGTCGTGGCCCACGGGCAAACCGAGCCTGTCGCGTCGAACTCGACCCTCGAAGGCAAGGCGAAGAACCGGCGCGTCGTCCTCGTCCTCGGCACGAACTGACACCAAAGCAGGATCGATGAGCAAGCTCGCCCGCGCGTTCCAGCCCAATCGGGTCGTCGACTCGAGCACCACTGGGCTCATCTTCCTGTTCTGGGCTGGGACAGCCCTCCTCCTCTGGTTCGCCTCTCCCTGGAAGACGCTCCCCACGCCGCATGAAATCTGGGTGGCCCTCGGGCACCTCTGGTGGAGCGGCGGCATGGGCCCGGAGATGTTCTCGACCCTGAAGCTGATCGCGCACGCGGTGCTGCTCACCACAGTGATCTCGCTGCTCCTCTCGTACGCGACGATCATCGCCTTCTTCCGCCCGGTCGTGGCCATGACGTCGAAGCTCCGCTTCCTCGGGCTCACCGGGCTGGTCTTCCCCTTCACGCTGATGACCGGCGGCGGCTACACGCTCAAGGTCGCTCTCTTGACCTTCGGGATGACGTCTTTCTTCGTGACCTCGATGGCCCAGGTGGTGATCGAGATCCCCCGCGCCGAGTTCGACCACATGCGCGTGCTCGGCTCCTCCGAGCTCCGGATCTTCTGGGAGGTCGTGGTGCGCGGGACGCTCGACAAGGCCCTCGACGTCCTCCGGCAGAACCTGGCGATGGGCTGGGCGATGATCACCATGGTCGAAGGGATCTCGCGCGCCGAGGGCGGCGTCGGCGCGATGATCCTCGACCAGAACAAGCACTTCAACCTCGCCGAGGTCTACGCGATCCTGGTGGTGATTTTGATCCTGGGATTGACGATGGACTACGCGATGGGCGCGCTCACCAACATTGTCTGTCCGCACGCCGCCCTCGGCCGGGTGCAGCGATGAAAGCCACCGCGGGCGAGGTCCTCCTCGACGTCAAAGACGTCAAGCTCAGCCTCGGCGGGGGAAAGATCCTCGACGGGGTGAGCTTCCAGGTCATCGACTGGATCCGCGAGGAGACGACGACCGGACAGGTGGTGTCGCTCCTCGGCCCCTCCGGCGTGGGCAAGACTCGCTTGCTCCGCATCATGGCGGGGCTCGACGCGCCCGACGCCGGCACGGTGCACGGCAAAGACAAGGCCCCTCTCGAGGCGGGCTCGGTGGGCGTCGTCTTCCAGGACTATCCGCTGCTGCGCCACCGCACCGTCGAAGACAACCTCCAGCTCGCGGGCAAGATCGGCGGGCTCGACGCCGCGGCGGCGAGCAAGCGAACGCAGGAGCTCCTCAAGACCTTCGCGCTCACCGAGCGCGCCACCTTCTACCCAGCGCAGCTCTCCGGCGGTCAGAAGCAGCGCGTGGCGATCGCCCAGCAGCTCGTCGTCCCGCGTCAGCTCCTGTTGATGGACGAGCCCTTCAGCGGCCTCGATCCCGCGGCGCTGGAGGACGTGATGAAGCTCCTCGTCGACGTGGCCAACCTCCACGAGCTCAACACGATCGTGGTGATCACCCACGATATCCGCGCGGCGATGGCGGTGAGCGACACGCTGTACATGCTCGGCCGCGATCGGAAGCCGGATGGCACGCTCATCCCCGGCGCGCGCATCCAGGCGACCTATGATCTCGTGGCGCTCGATCTCGCGTGGCGAACCGACGTTCAGACGCTGGAAGCGTTCGTGATACTGGAGCGGGAGATCAAGGCGAAGTTCCGGACGCTGTAACTGCAGCTCTTTCGTCTGATCCAGGACACCCGAGAGCAATCAGCAGGACAGGGGCTTCTTCGCCCGGATGAACGCGCTCATCACCGCGCCGTCGAGCGCCGCCAGGCTGGACTCGACGTCACCGCCGCAGCACGACGACGAGGTGACGATCTCTGCCGCGTCCGCGCGATCGTAGATGCGCGTGGGCTCCACCTCGATGTCGGTGAACCCGGCCGCCGCGAGCTTGGCGCGGTAATCGGCTTCGAGCAGCGCTCCGGCGATACACCCCGTCCAGAGCGCCATGTCCTTCTGGACCGCTTCCGACAGCTCGCGGCGAATCACGATGTCCGAGACCGCGAAGCGACCGCCCGGAGCGAGGACGCGGAAGGCCTCTCTCAAGACCTGATCCTTGTCGGTGGAGAGGTTGATGACGCAGTTGGAGATGATCACGTTCACCGCGCCGTCCGGGAGCGGAATCGCCTCGATGGTGCCCTGGAGAAACTCGACGTTCGTGGCGCCCGCCTTCGCCTGGTTGGCGCGAGCGACCTCGAGCATCTCCGGCGTCATATCGAGGCCATAGGCCTTGCCGGTCGGGCCAACACGGCGGGCCGAGAGGAGCACGTCAATCCCGCCGCCGGAGCCGAGGTCGAGCACGATCTCCCCCGCGCGAAGCTCGGCGAGCGCCGTGGGGTTTCCGCAGCCAAACGAGGCAGCGATCGCGTCCGCCGGGACCTCCGCGGCTTCCGCCGACGAGTAGAGATCGCGGGTGATCGGGTCCGTCCCGCCGCCGAGGGCCTCGCCCTTCGAGGGGCTCGGGGTTGCCGACGATCCGCAGCAGGAGGTCTTTCCTCCGCTGACCGCCGCCTTCACAGCCTGACCGTACCGTGCCTGCACAACCTCACGAATGCTCTCGTTCGCCATGGTCTCTCTCCTTGAATCGAAAAACTTCGATGTTAGTGGCAAAAAAACTCACCCGCCGACGAGCTTTTGAAACTCGGCGAGCCGGGCGAGGGTGCTTTTGTCGATCTCGTAGTAAACCCACGTCCCGCGGCGCTCGCCTGTCACCAGGCCAGCCTCGCGGAGGATCTTCAAATGATGGGAGATGGTGGGCTGCGAGAGGGCGAAATGGCTCTCGATGTCACAGGCGCAAAGCTCCGACCCGGCGGCGGCGAGCAGGCCCATCATCTCCAGCCGCGTCTCGTCGCTCAGGGCCTTGAAGAGCTTGGCGAACGGTTTCGCCGTCAAGGCGCGCAGCTTCGGGCGCGGGGCGCAGCACGCCTCTGCGGGGTCCGGAGGCAGCACCTGGAGCGACGTCTTCATCTCGGGGCGGAGTATCTTCGACGCATCGAAGTTTGTCAATACAGAACCGTGCGACAAACCTCTTCCGGCGCTCCTCCTGCCCTGTTATCAATGTTCCGGTCACGCCTCGCTGCCACGCCGCTGGAAGCTACAAGGAGATTGCTCATGATGAACGTCCTCCGGATCCATGCCCGCAAGATCGCCGCTGGTCTTCTCTGTCTCGGGGCCCTCGGCGCGGCCGGCGGCGTCACGTACGCTCGGTCCACCGGCTCGTGCTGCGCGGTCGGCGCGTCCTGCTGCTATCCGGGCTCGCCCTGCTGTCAGGGCCACGCACACGCGGTCGCTCAGCGGTAACGCGACGCCTGGGGCGCGAACCCCTCCCGGCAGTCGGTACGCACGCGCCGAGACACATAAAAATCCCTCCCATCAGTCCCTCATCATTATTCCGATTCCCGCCACGAGCGCAGACAGGCTCGGGGACGACGGGCTCTGTAGATTCAAGTGCGGCGAGATCGCCGTTGCCCAATCGTGCTTTTCACGGCCACCACACTTGGTCGGGTCGGCGCCCAGCGCCCGTGCGAGGGCCTCCCAGGCTCCGCATATGGCATCCTTTTCGATCCTCGCCAGCTCAGCGGTCTTTGCGTGGGAGTAGGCTCGCTTGACGGCTTGAGGCTCGGCGATGACCCAGCTCTCCGTTTCCTCTACCGCGATGCGAAAGAGACAATGCGGAGGTTTCGTCGGCAGTGCCTCGTAGAGAGCGAGCAAGTCGCCTTTTAGCTCGACACAATCGTCGTCGTCTGCGTCAACGAGCACGACCACAGCGATCTCAAGCTCGCCCCGCGTTTGCCTCCCCACGTTCTTCAGCTTGATGGGCAGTTGCCCCAGAAGCGAATGGTCCGCAGGATTTGGCTTGCTGAGCCGACGAGCCGGAGATGGCAATTCCCCTTTACCACGATGCGGATGAATGCGAAAGTGCTCGCCGTCTCTCAGCTTGAAGCGGCGTTGCAGTACTTCCCGGAGAGCGGGAACGTCAGAGCTACCTTCGCAGAGAACTTCAATGTATCTCATGAAGTTCCGCCCATGAGGTGGTTGCTGTACCACAGGCTACCCAGCGGGATACCGTCTTTCACCATGCCAAGCACGGATTTGTCATCTCCTGTACACCGAGCGGTGCTGGCGCCGTCTGGTCCCTTGGACAGTACAAACACTTCTTCGGGAAGAAGGGCATCCACGAAATAGTTGGCGTGGGTAGTCACGAGCACTTGCGGTCCATTCGCAGCGTTTGCGCGCTTCCGCATCTCATTGGCCAGCGGGCCGAGAAGCTGGTGGTACAGTCCATTCTCTGGCTCTTCAATGCCGATCAGAGGCGCCGGGTTTGGATCCTCTAACAGCAGCATATAAGCAAAGTACTTGAGCGTCCCGTCGGACATGCTCGCGGCATAGAACGGATCGGTGTAGCCGCGATCGTTGAACTGGAGGAGCAATCGGCCATCTTCGGCCTTCTTCCAGGTGATCTTCTGGATACCTGGAATTTTGCCGCCAACCTCCTTGAGCACCGCTTCAAATCGCTTGGGATGCTCCTTCTGGAGGAATTGAACGTAGTTTGCCAGATTATCCCCACGTATGTTGAGCTTGCGTTGGGCTCCAGCCATTGGCATGCCTCTGGCCAGGTCCGGCACGAAATACGACAAGTACCAACCCTCTAAAAACTCTCTGAAGCGCACGATCCGAGGATGGTCAGAGAGGTTACCCAGCGACGTGATTGCCAGCTTACGACGATCTTCCAGTCGAATCTTGATCTTCTCGGAGCCGGCCTCCGCGCCCGTGAACTCGCTCGCCCGCCCACGCAAATCCTGTTCCTTTTTTGAAGTCGACAAAGGAGAACGGAGCCCCCGATGTCAAGCCTGGTCGACGCTGACGGAACCGTTCCTTTTCAACGAAAGGGCGGCCCGATCTGTCGGCGTCCACCCAGAGCGAGTAACTGATGGGTCGCTCTTCGTCGTGCTCGCGATAGTACAGCTCAAACTTGATCGGCTCGGTTGCACTTTTGGTGCGCAATCGCTCGAAGCCGCCACGCGTGCCACGCTCACACGCCTCTTCCACACCGTCGGTCAAACAGTCACGCACAAAACCGAAAGCGTCCAGGAGTGTGCTCTTGCCGCTGCCGTTCGGGCCGATCACTGCCATCATGGAGGGTAGCGGCACGCCATTTTGGTGCTCGAATGTCTTCCCCAGAGTGACGTTCTTGAGCGCACGATAGTTCTGTATGGTGATGCCTTCGATCCGTGCCATAGGTCGCTCCTCAGCGGGAATAGTACCGCAGCTGGCGATACATGGAACTGTGCAGAACTATCAGCGAACGTAGCAAGCGAAAACGGCCTCCGGTCGAGACCAGATGGAGGAGCAAAACCCATTTTTTTCAGCAAGTCAACGCACGGCCCTCGCGAGCCACAGGTACGCGTCCGTCCCGGCGACGAAATCCCTCCCGGCGGCCGGTACTTCCCCGGCGCGAGACATAAAAATCTCTCCCGGCGGCCGGTACCCACCCGCCGGGAGACATAAAAATCCCTCCCGGAGGTCCGTACCCAGGCGCCGCGAGGCATTTAAATGTCTCTCGGCGGCCGGTACCCACCCGCCGGGAGACATAAAAATCTCTCTCCGCGCCGATTTCCGGCCTTATTTCTCGCCGTCGGGCGTGCCGCCGTCGCCCGCGGGGGCCGGCGGGGGCTCCTTGGCCTTCTTCGGCCGTCCGGCGCCCGAGCTGGCATAGAGCGAGGGAAACTTCGCCTCCGGCTCTTCATGGCGATAGAGGAAGAAGCCTGCCGCCTGCACCTCATCATACGTGGTGCGCAGGAGGGTCCAGGCGCGCGTCAGCGAGGAGACACACCGCTTCTCTTCCGCGCTCTGCGCGTTGCCCAGCTCGGTGAGGATCTCCTGCGCTCGGTTGCGCGCCGTCGCAGCGTCGGTGTCGCGGTAGTTGAGCGGATCTTTCTCCACCGTGGACTTTTTGTCCTCATAGATCTTGGCAAGGCGGATGAGATCGGACGCGAGATCCCGGTAGCCAGAGTCGAGGCGAATCGAGGCAACCTCCTTGGAGAGGGTGACGTGCCGCTTGAAGAGGTACTCGACGCACTCCAGCATCCGATCCTTCACCTCGGTCGCGGCCTCGACGAGCGCGACGGAGAGCTTGGCCTCGGTGGTCTGCGCGCGAGCCGATTGCAGCTCGACATACGCATGCGAGATGGTGAGCGCGATCGTGGCCAGGTCGCCGACGTGGGCTTGATCAAAGAGCTTGGTGTTCAGGAGGGCGAAGCGGGCGGTGGGCTCGGGCTCGGCAAGGAAGCGCGAGACTGAGAGGGCGATGATGGCCGCCTCTTGCGCGTCCACGTTGAGCACGGCGAGCTGGTCCTTCGCGATGGCGTTCATCCGCGGGGTCATCGCGTCGTAGGCCTTCTTCGCGGCGGCCGGATCGGGTGGGGTTACCGGGGGACTCACGGGCGGAGGGTTCTTGGGCATAGAGGTATGCTCGCGCACCTGGGCCGGGGAGCACAAGCGCTTATTTCATGAGCGACGCTAACGCCCCGTAGGCTTCTTCGGCATGGTGGGCGGCACCTCATCGGAGGGCGTGTCCTGCGAGGGCTCGTCCGAGCTGGGATCCTCCTGCTCGCGCGGCACCTCTCCCGAGACGCGGTCCCCCTGCTCGACCTGCGTCGACCACGAAGACACGGAAGCCACCGAGGTGGGCCTCGGCATCCAGATCGGCGTCGCGCGTGACGCACATGCCTGCTTCGCGATCACTAGCGACAGAGGAGACTTGGTACTGAGCTCATGAACAGATACCGCAATCGCTACCGTTCGCGTATCTCTGGCGGCTATGCCCACAGCACGGATCAACACGCTTAACGAGCTCATTCATCTAGTAGGAGACGACGCCGTAACGGTTGTCGACCCCCGCGATGGCTGGCCGAGCTTGGTCCAGGTCAAGCTAAGCACAACCGTCTGCTTGGTGTCGCTTCATGTCGGCCCGATCAAGTTCAGCTACCGCGAGCGAGATGACGTAGAGAGGCGCTTCCAGAATCCGGGCCAAGATCATCCAGTGATGATTCTACCCAATAGCATTCCGCTGCTGATTGGGATTTGGGACGAGACCCCAAAACCCGTTCTCGTGTCAATGGGCGACGTAGTAAATCGCGTTGGGAAGAATACTAGACAATCTCTATTCATTCCCTTGACGCTGCTGGAAGACGCAGCAACGCGCGGATGGGCAGATCACGAAAGCACATCATACGAGCGATTAACTGCATTCCATCCGCGGCTTTTCCCAGCGCATTTGGAGATGATTTCCAGCGGTACGCAGATTCCAATCGACCGCATCATCAGCGCGCTCGATGCATCAGGAATCAACGAAGAAGAGCAGCTCCCTCCGGCTGAGCGTGGAAGGCGCGCCACGACGACCCTTATCAGGGACGCGCGCTTCAAACGCAACGTGGTAGATGCATATGACGGACTGTGCGCTATGTGTGGATTAAATCTTGGCCTTGTAGAAGGCGCACACATATACCCGGCAAGCGCTCCGCAGTCCCCCGATGAAGTGTGGAACGGGATTGCGCTGTGCAGCAATCACCATGGCGCATTCGACAAGCAGCTAATCCACGTCAACGCGCAATCGAGGATAATTTCAATGCATCCGGGCCTGATGGCCATGGCAACAAATAAGGAAGCGTGCCGTCGCTTCATCGACACGACATATGTTGGGCTCGCTCGACCCAAAGTTACCACCTCAGATCCACGTTCGGACATGTTTGAGAAACGTTACAAGCATTACGGCTTCAGCTATGCGTGGGCACATGCAGCGTGACGTCTTCTATCCGCGTCGCCTCGACACGACGATCTCAGCGATCTGCGCTGCAATCACATCCGCTGAATGGATTATATCCCTCTCCCAAAATCGGAGCACAATCCAACCGTCAGCCGCGAGGGTCTGATCGTTCCTCCGGTCGCGCGCCACATTGGCTGTGATCTTCGCGACCCAGTACGGAGCGTTATGCCCGGCTTTGAGTCGACTGATTCGAGCGTCGAGATCGCGTCCATGCCAGAAATCGCCATCGCAGAACACTGCGACGCGTGCGCTGGCGAAAACGATATCAGGCCGTCCAGGTAAAGCGGCACTTCTTAGACGGTAACGCAGCCCTTTTGCCCACAGCGCGCGCCGGAGCACTACTTCGCAGCGGGTATCGCCCTTCTTGCTCGAGGCGCGCGCAACCGTGCTCGCGCGTTTCGACGCTGGGCGAAGCCCAGCGAAGGATGGGGTTGTTCGCATCGCCATGGTCGCACGTGCTTCACGTTTCAGCCGCAGCAGCTCGCAACATTGCCCCGTTCCCCTTGCCGGTCCCAGGGTGATCGGAATGGTCACCAATTAAATCACGGAATTTTTTTGGAATATTCGTGACGAATGACGTTGCCGCTGGCACCGGGCCTCGTCTTGGCGGCAATAAGAGCGGTTCCGCACTCAGCGCGGGTAGGCCGAGCAACTGTGTTCGCACAGCCCGACCGACGATCTCAGCGAGCAGAGAAGGGACCGCGTTCCCAAGTTGCCGCTGAACCGACGTCCTGCCGCCTATAATATCCACGGTGTCCGGAAACGTCTGAATGCGGCAGAGCTCGCGCATGCTGAGCCGGCGATTGTCCCAATGAAACGGGCCAATCGCCGGCCCTGGCTGGGCTTGGATCGTCCATGATGGCCGGTTCTTTGCGAGCTTTAGCAAGAAGCCCCAATACCTTCTACGCCAGCCAAAAAGAGGCGTGCCACCTCCACGGTTTGTATGCCACAGGTAGTTCTGGCCTTCGGGGATCGTGGGGAGCAGATCTGCCCACTTCCCTCGTATGTCGAGATCCTCGTCCTTGCCGGGTTGAACATCGCCGATTGCATCCCACACGGTGCGATGCAATTGCGGCCCCATACCAGGAAGCACATTTGTAATTCCTTCGTCGGAGCCATGCGTAGGAGCCGGAAACTTAAGGACAGTGCCGTCTCTCGCCGCAACGACAAAAAGCCGAGCACGAAGCTGTGGGACCCCATGATCCGCCGCGTTCAGCACGGCGAACGTTGGTGTATATTTGCTCCCCGTCTTTTTATTGATTTTTTGGATCTCACTGAGCAAGAATTGAAGGCCCTCGTCCTTGCCGGAGTATGCAAGGCCTTCGACATTCTCGAGCACGAAGACGCGGGGGAGCGCTTCCTCAACGATGCGAACATAGGCGTGCAACGTTTGCGCTCTCGGGTCTTCAAGACGACGTGAATCACCTTTAAACCAATATCCAGCCTTGGAAAACGGCTGACACGGTGGGCCGCCGATAAGCAGATCGACGTACTCTCTTTTCAGAGAGCCGCGCTCTAGCAGCTGATCCGTTGGGACGTCGAGGATGTCGCCCTCGACAACTTCCCAGCTTCGGTTATGTCGAAGCGTTTCGCAGCAGTCGTGGTTAAGCTCCGCTGCTACAGCCGTCTCAAATCCAGCGGCCTCGAAACCATAATCCATTCCTCCGGCACCGCTGAATAAGCTTATTACCTTCGGCTTTACGGACTCTTGCGGGCGCGGGTGCTTCGTGCTGGCCATGGCGTAGCAGCGTCCTAACCTGTGATTTTCTCGGCAACAATCCAGAGCGTGTGTCCAGCGGGTCCGGGCGTGCAGCCTCGTAACCTGTGGAGAGGGCTGTGGATAACTCGAGCATGCAACCACAGATAGCGCGATACTACGCGCCCAATTGGGTTGGTGCTGAACGGGCCTGGATCGCACATGCTCCACTGGACTACCATGTGGATCGTCAGTTGTCCATAGGCCGCGCGCGGTATGACCTAGCTCAGGCTGCCGCAGACGACCTTCACACGGATGAGCTCGCTGCTGGTAGGGCGTGCAGGGACCACATGGCGGACTTACCGCTCGGGCACGTCGTGCTTCATCTGTCGGGGGTTGCCCATGTCGGACCTCCCCATCCCGCAAGCGCCGCGCGGCGGGTGATGAGCGGCACAGTCATCTAGCTGGATTGAATTCCTGGTTTATGGTGTACTTGCCAACTCCTCATACATCTCTTCCATGAGGTCTCTGCGCCTGCCGATGCTCTCTGATTCGAAGTTTTCTCTTGGAGATCGTCGAACTGTCCTTCGGCGGGCAGATCGTCCCAATGACCGAAGAGCCCACGAGCGCAGCCTGAATAAGCCGACCGAAAAGCGAAGCTACCGCCCCGTGGGCTTCTTCGGCGCGGGGGGCGAGACTTCGTCGGAAGGCGTATCCTCCGTGGGCTCGTCCGAGTCACCCATCTCGGGCGCGTGCGGCACCTCACCCGAGATGCGGCCCCCCTGCTCGGCGTTGTCGAGGCCAGCCTCGATCAGCAGCTGCAACAGGTGTCCTTCATCCCGCCCAGCGGCGACTGCCTCTTGCACGGCTTCGATGCGAGCGATGGTCTCGGGGTCCAGCTCGATGACCTCGGTACCCAGCTTCACCGCAAGTGGCCGCGGGGTCTCGATTGTGGGCCGCACCATCTCGATGGTGAGGGCCTGACGCCGCTGGGGCTCGGTCATACTCTCCAGCTCCACTGGGGCTGGCGCTGGCCCCCGAATACGGGGCCCTCTGGGAAGCGGCCCTGTGGACATCCGTGTCAGAGCCCGTGCGATCGTGCCGAGTTGCTCGTCTTGCCCTTGGGCGCGGCGTTGCATGGCGTCGAGGGCAGCGCGCAGGGCCTTACTCTCCCCTCGCGCGTCGAGCGCCAAGAGCACACACACGAGCACAAGGAGCAGCATGACGAACAAGCTCAGCGCGAATAGACCTTCCATGCAACCCCCTGAACGGCGGCGAAGGCCGCGAAAAAGACCACGATCCCTATCTGGATCAGATCATAAGGCCCGACGAAGATCGAGCCGCGCCAAGGGCCGAACGGGACCAGAAGGATCCCGAGGTCCAAGAGGATCAAGCCCATTGCGATCGCCTGCGCCGATCCGGGAGAACGTCTCCGCCGGGCCCACCGGACGATCGCCACCAGCGAGACCAAAAGCGCGGTGAGTTCCGCCGCGAGGTAGAGCTGACGTAGCCCTGCACCCCGCACCAACGGTGACGGGTAGGCTATCGCCAGCGCCAGCGACGCCAGCGTCCAGCAGATGACAACAGCACTGGCAGCGCGCCAGGGCTTCTCGGCTGTCACGGCAACCGCAAGCCCAGCGACGACAGCACTCGTTGCGAGCTGGAGCGCTCCGTCCAGGTAGACGAGCACGCGAGAACCGCCCTCGACGGGCCTCGGCAGGCCATGGAGGCCGGCGACGGTTCCGAGCCTACCCACCGCACACAAGGCCAGCAAGACCAGCGCCACCGCGGCGGGGCGATGTTCTGGGCGCTTTCGCGCGAGCGCTACAGCGGCAATGGCGGCCACGATCTCGGCCGCCAACGCAGCGGCATAGAGGGACGTCACGAAGGCTCAGTGCGGGTCGGCCGGGTTCGGGTCAATGAAGCCTGCTCGGGTCAGCATCGACTCGATTTCCTTCGCAAGCTCGGGGCGTTTTTCGGCTCTGAGGCGCGCGCCCAGGGCGGCGGCGAGCGAGCGAGCGTCGTACTGGCTCAGGTCGTCAGAGATGCGGTGCGGATCAGGGTCGGTGAGGGGCATGCAGTGAGGGTATCGCGCCCTCGCTCACGCGTGAATCAGGAAAGTCGGTCTTGCACGAGGGGAGACACCCTGCCAGGGGTGGGGTTATTTGACCTGAACGGGCTAACCGGGGCCGCTATTCAAAGTGGGCTCCGGCCACGCTTCAGGTCACCATAGCGAGCATTCCCCGCCCTGAGCGCGCTTTGCGCGCGATTTGGGCGGGGCGGGCCGCGCGGAGGCGCGAAGCGCCGAGTACGGACCGGGGGTGGGCATCAAGCTCCGGATCCCACTGCGCTCAGGCCGCCGCCGGGGCCTCGACGGCGGGTGCTGTCGGCGCGGCGAGGCGCTTCTCGAAGACCACGCGTGTCCCGTCCTTGGGGGCCAGGACGAAGGTGCGGAGCTGGACGGCGAGCGAGCCAGGGCGTGGCAGCTTGAGCTTCGTTCGGCGCAGGACGGTGGCGAGCACGATCTTCATCTCGTAGTTGGCGAAGGCCATTCCGATGCAGCGCCGCGTGCCGCCGCCGAAGGGGAAGTAGGTGTACGGGTCCTGCTTCTTGCCGAGGAAGCGCTCGGGCTTGAAGCTTTTTGGCTCGGGATAGAGGTCCTCGCGCTGGTGAATCATGTTGATGGCCGGGGCCACCACGACGCCTGCCGGGATCTCCCACTCGCGGATCTTCATCGGCGCGGTGAGCTTGCGCGCGACGGTGGGGATGACCGGGCGCATGCGCAGGACCTCTTTGATGGTCGCGTCCAGGTATTCGAGGCGGGGTAAGTCTTCGGGGGTGAGGGGTCGATCGTGGGCCACGCCCGCGATCTCGGCGCGGAGGCGGTCCTCGACGTCAGGGTGGTTCAAGATCCGCTCGAAGGCCCAGCAGAGCGCGGTGGCTGTGGTCTCGTGGCCGGCGGCGAGCAAGGTGATCAGCTCGTCGCGAAGGTCCTTGTCGCTGAGGCCCTCACCCTGCTCGTCCTTGGCGTCGAGGAGCATGGTCAGCACGTCGTCGCGGCGGCGGCCCTCGGGGTCGGCGAGCTCGGCGCGGCGCTCGTTAATCTCGGCGTAGAGCAGCTCGTCCACGTGGCGCTTGTCGCGCTGGAAGGCGGCCCAGGGGGTGAAGGGTCCGAGGTTGCGCTGGAACGCCGGGACCATCATCAGCATACCCAAGGACGATGTCATGTGGCCGAAGAGCGAGATGAGCCCGGTCGTGAGCTGATCGTGCCTGGGCCCGCGGTCGAGGCCAAAGACGGTGCGCAGGATGATGTCCAGCGTGATGGCCTGCATCGTCGGGTGGAGCGCGAAGGTCTCTCCCTCGGTCCACGCGTCAATGGCCTCCTCGGTGATGGTCCGCATGGTCTCGGCATAGGCGTGCATGCGCGCGCCGTGGAAGGGCGGGAGCAGCATCCGGCGATGGCGAAGGTGCTCGGGCCCGTCGAGGAGGAGCAAGGACCGATCGCCGACCAGGAGCTCGAGGCTACGGTTGGCCTCCCCGGCGTGGAGCACGTCGGGGTCGCCGGTGAAGACCTGCTTGACCAGCTCTGGATCGACGAGGATGACCATCGTGCCCAGCGCAGAATTCTTGATGGTGTGCACGTCGCCGTAGCGCTTGCAAAGCTCGATGCCCAGGGTCCCGGGCGAGGCGAGGAACTGCAGCGTCTGGAGGATGGCGGGCGACGACGGCCCCGGAGGTAAGCTCACGCGCTGGGCACCTGGTGTGGGAAGGGAGGTACGATTACGCCCGGCTCATGAACACCACGAGGAAATCACCGTCGTCGGTGATGTAGAGCTCGTGGCAGATGATGCCGTCGATCTTGGTGCACGCCTCGGTCATCGCGGCTTCGAGGCGGCTCATGTCGCCGGTCTCGAGGCCGCCAATCTGGCCGAGGGAGACGGTCGAGACCTTGATCGGATACGCGTCCTCGCCCTCGCGGTAGCCGAGGCTGATGATCAGCTTCTTCGCGGACTCGAGGTACTCGACTCCGATGCTCTTGGCGGCGACCTTGTGCTCGACGACGAAGGAGGAGATCTGATCGGCGAGGTCGCCAATCGTCTTGTCGGCGGCGAGGGCGCCGGTGAAAATCTTGAACTTGTTGTGGACTTGATTGAGGGCCATCCGCGCATCGTATCCCCGAGCCGAGGCGCGGGGCTAGCGACGGCGTTGCTCTTGCTCTTTTTGTTGCTCTTCGAGCTCTTCGTAGATGTCGCCCTCGTCGCCCGTGGCCTCGCGGATCGCCTCGACGCCGACGCGGAGATCTTCGAGCCGCATGCCGAGGTCTTCGGGCGACGACATGGTGACGATCTCGTCGCCGAGGAGCTTGAAGGTGTTCTCCATCAAGTCCATCTGGCCGCGGGCGGTCTGCGCGCGCTTCTTCAGATCGTCCCAGCGGTTGCGGCGCTGCTCGAGCACCTGCATGTTTTTCTTGGCGACGGCGCGGCGCTTGTCGCCCTCGGGCATCTGCTCGACCTGGCCGCGGTAGAGGTGCCAGCTGTTCTCCATCGATCGCAGATCGATCGTCGCGAGGTGGCGCTCGCCGCGGGTGCACTCGAGTGCGAGGGTGGTGAAGTCGTCGAGCAGGCCGTCGAGCTTGGCGAGCTCGTCGCCCATGAGCTCGACGGTGAGCGACGGGTTCTCGTTCGCGAGCTGGTGGATGCGGTTCTTCTGCTCGCGTAGGTAGAGCACGCGCTGCTGATCCATCGGCTCGAGCTGCTTGAGCTTCGCGTCTTGCAGGTCGGCGATGTCGGCGGCGCGCTTCTCGGTCCAGACCTTGTCGAACCAGGTGCGCTGGAGCAGCTTCGAATCGGGCGCGAAGAGCATCCACATCGCCTCGCCGGCGACGCCGCACACGGCCATCCACCAATGACCCGTCGCCGCAGCCGCGACGCCGGCCCCTGCCAAGAGGGAGAGGTTGTACGGGTTGAGGAACGCGTAGCGGGCGTACGGAGGCTCGTCTTCGCCCCTCGGGGGCTTCTTGCTCACGGTCGGCGCAGCATAGTGAGAATTTTCGGCGCACGGAAGGGCCGGATGGAGCGAAAATAGGATCATGACTTCGAAGAAGGGTCTCGGAGAGACCGTGCTCGGTTGGTTCGTCGTGCGTGAAGATGACGGTCATGCTCCGGAAGCGACCACCGAAGAGCTGATCGAAAAGTACGAGAAAAAGAGCGCGGCAGCGCCTGCAGCGGCCCCCGCGAAGGGACGCGCTTCCGCCCCCGCAGCCGCGCCGCCGCCGCCGCCGCAGCCCTCGGTGAAGCTCAATGCGTCGGCGCCGAAGATCATCGCCGGGTCCACGCCGACGGCGTCGGTGTTCGCGCAGGTGTACCGCTCGGCGGAGATCGACGACGAGGAGCAAGAGCGCGTCGAGAAGGCGCTGACGCTGCTGCAGTCGCTGCCGACCGAGACGCCGAAAGAGATCAAGAAGCAGATCGTCGAGGCCTCGATGAAGGCCTTCGGGATCCCGGTCGATCAGATCATCGAGACCGGCGCGCAGGAGATCCAGGCGCTCGACGCGTTCATCAAGCACGGCGAGCAGCAGACGCAGAGCGTGCTCTCCGACGCGCGCGCGCGGGTGATCAAGCTGGAGGCCGAGGTCGCCGAGATCAAGAAGCTGATGGAGCTCCAGGTGGGCACGCAGGAGTCGCTGGCGCGAGCGACGAACGAGCAGAAGCTGCGCGTGCAGTCGGTGCTGGAGTTCTTCGGTCAGGAGGCGGTGGCGCGGGTGGTGCGCGAGTCGCCGAAGCTGGTCGAGCTGTAGTCGCTAGCAGCCCGCGAGGCGGGCGCGCTGCTTGGCGAGCGCGAGGATCGCCTGGCACATCGGCACCGCGACGCCGACGACACCGGCGAGCTCGACCACCGCGCCGAGCAGGGCGTCGAGCTCGACGGGGCGCCCGCGCTCGAGGTCTTGCAGCGTCGAGGTCTTGTGGGCGCCGACCGCGGCGGCGCCGGCGATCCGCCGGTCCACATCAATGGGAAAGCGCACGCCCAGCGCCTCGGCGATCGCCTGGCCTTCGAGCATCATGCTCCGGCAGAGCGCCCGCGTCTCCGCCTCCCCGGCGATGACGTCCAGCGTCGCGCCGGTGAGCAGGCTTATCGGGTTGAAGGCCAGGTTGCCCCAGAGCTTGAGCCACAGCTCATCGCGGATGCGCGGGCGGACAGGCGCCTTGAAGCCGGCGTGACTCAAGGCCTCCGCGAGCGCGACGGACCGCGGGCTCTTCGTGCCGTCGGGCTCGCCCAGGGTGTAGCGCTCGCCATAGAGGTGCTGGATCACGCCGGGCGCGACGACCTCCACGGCCGCGTAAACGACGCAGCCCACGACGCGCTCCGGCGGCAGATGGCGGCTGACGATGCCGCCGGGATCGACGCTCTCCACAATGCGCCCTTGATATGGCCCGGAGAGCGCGTGGAAGTACCACCAGGGGATGCCGTTGAGGACGGCGACCACCGTGGTTTCGGGCCCGAGCAGCGCCGCGATCGCCGGCGCGGCGGCGGGCAGCGAGCAGGCCTTGAGCGTCACGATTACGTAGTCTTGCGGGCCGGCCTCGGCGATCTGATCGGTGCAGCGGGGGTGAGCCGTGAAGGTCTCTCCGCCCTCAATCAAGGTGACGCCGTTTGCCTGCATGGCGGCGAGGTGGGGCCCGCGCGCGATCAACGTGACGTCGGCGCCGGCGAGGGCGAGCTTGACGCCGAGGTGGCCTCCGATAGCGCCTGCGCCGTAGATACAGATCCTCATGGGGCGAGGCCCAGCAGCTTCGCGAGGCCGAGGCGCTGGAGCTTGCCTGTAGGGCCCTTGGGGATCTCCGTCACGAAGACAATCCGACGGGGCACCTTGAAGGCCGCGAGCCTACCGGCGGCGAAGTCCTGGAGATCGCGCTCGCTCGGGCTCGCTCCCGCTCGCAACACCACGGCGGCAAAGGCCTCCTCGCCGAGCTTGGCGTGGGGTACTCCGAACGTCACCACCTGCTCTACCGCGGGGTGATCCAGGAGCACGGTGTCGACCTCGATCGGGCTCACCTTCTCGCCACCGCGGTTGATCAGCTCTTTGAGGCGGCCAGTGAGGCGGAGGTAGCCACCTTCGTCGAGCGCGCCTTGATCGCCGGTGCGAAACCAACCGTGCGTGAAGGCGGCGGCGTTGGCCTCGGGGTTACTGGCATAGCCATGGGTAACGTTGGCGCCGCGAATCACCACCTCGCCGACGGCGCCTGTGGGCAGCAAGGCGCCGTCAGGATCCATGATCGCGATCTCGGGCCCGGCGGCGAGGCCGACCGATCCCGGCTTGCGGGGGCGCGGCGGGAGCGGGTTGCTCGCCATCTGGTGGGCGGCCTCGGTCATGCCATAGGCCTCGATCACGGGACAGCGAAAGGTCTTCTCCAGGGCGAGCATCACCTGGGGTGGGAGCGAGGCAGAGGACGAGCGCACCAGGCGCAATCGGCTGGTTTCAAGGCTCTCCTGGTTGCGAGAGGCGCGGCTCAAGATCGCCTGGTGCATCGTCGGAACTGCGGTGTACCAGGTGGGCCGCACCTCCTCGAGCCAGGCGAAGAACTTGAGCGCGTTGAACCCGGGCGTGCAAGAGACAGAGGCCCCCGCGCTCAGCGTCGCGAGCACCGCCGCGAGGAGCCCATGGATGTGGAAGAGCGGCATGATGTTGAGGCAAACGTCGTTCGGCGTGAGCCTCAACGTGGCGGCGATGTTGTGGGCCGAGGCACAGACATTCTCGTGGGTGAGCGGCACGATCTTGGGCCGAGCGGTGGTGCCCGAGGTGTGGAGCACGAGCGCGATGTCCGCGGGCTCGGCGGGACCATCGCTCTTCGTGTCGACCAACACCGGCTCTTCGGGCACGAGGGAAAAATCCCCCGACGCCGTGCCCGAGGATTCGAGCGCGAGGATGGGTATGCCCCGCCGCGCCGCCACCTGCCGCGCCGGAGACTCGAAGCCACGCGGCAGGATCAGGGCCTTGGCCTGGAGATCGGAGAGGTAGAAGTCGAGCTCGTCGGCTTTGTACGCGGGGTTGAGCGGCGCCGTCGTCACCGCGGCGGCCACCGCCACGAAGCTCGTGGCCATCTCTGGCCCGTTGGGGAGCACCAGTGCGACGCAGTCGCCGCGACCAACGCCCGCGCGGCGGAGCTCCCCGCGCGTCCTCTCCACGAGCGCCCGCAGGCCGCGATAGCGCAGCAGTACCCGGCCGGGCGAGCTTATCGCCGGGGCCTCGGCGAGGCCGACTTGGACCAGGGAGATCAGGGCGGGCGGAAGGGTCATCTCGAGGGCCATCGCCACGGAGAGTAGCGCAAGGCCGGTTGCGCAGGGGGCTGAAAACCCCAGAAAATCACCCGATCGGCCGCAGGTAATTGAACTTTGGCTCCGCCAGATCCTGCGCTGTCAAGGCCCAGTGATCGTCCCCCGGGATCACGTAGATCACGTCCGACTTCACGCTGGCAAAGTTGATCAACGGCAGGCCCTGGAGCAGCCGCTCGAACACCCACCGTTGCCAGAGCTGCCCTTGGGGGATGTTGCACCGCGCCGCGAGCTGCTGGTCCGCCGGCGACCCCTGGATCAGCAAGAACGCCATGGTCAGCGTCATGTACCCCGCGCCCTCGGTCCGGTAGGGATCGCCGCCGCGTTGCCGTGAAGGCAGCGTCCGCGCGCCCTCTTCCGTCAGCATCCCGTCGACCCACATCTTGTAATCGCGCTGCGCCTTGGTGTCGTCGTCGAAGTAGTCCCAGCAGCCTTTGGTGACATGATCGAGGTTCGCCAGCACCAGATCGGCCGCGCGGCGGTAGAGCCGGAACTTGTCGTCGTAGGTCGACGCCGTGGGCTGCGTCATCACCAGCATCCGCAGCTCGCCCGGGAGGGTGCTTTGGGGCGGCAGGCGAATGCAGACCTCCATCGCGAAGATTGAGTGAGGCATGTCAGCTCCCTAGTCAGCTTCCGGACGAGGCGCGGTTCCACGAGCCGCTGCGAGAGAGCGCGGCGCCGAGGATCACGCCTGTCCCCGCGGCGATGATGACCGGGACGAGGCCAAAGCCGGTCGGGGCGACGGCGCTGGAGAACGGCGTCGTTCGAGCTTTGGGAACGAAGCTGGACCCGCTCGATACGTTATTGGGGATCGTGTGAGCCACCTTGGACGGCGGGCTCCAGAGGTAACGGTCCCAGAAGCCTTGATGGGCGCCGGCCTCGCTCCCGTAATAATACGGCGCGTCGTCCGCGGTCTGACCGGCCGGGATCGGGCGCCGAGGATCGGGCCCGAAGTCGGTCACCGCCACCGCCTTCACGTCCACCGCGACGCTGAGGTAGCCCAGGAGCTGCTCGTTCAGATCGTCGAGCTCGACCAGCTCGCTCGCCGAGGGGACCACGTAGAGCACGTGCTTGACCCCGAGATCCTTGAGCGCGCCGGGCGTCGGTAGCTTCGCCGCATAGCGGTTGTCGAACTCTTTCGCGTCGTCGGTGTAGGCCGCGAGGCGCGATCGATCGAGCACCAGCACCGGCGGCCCGGGCTGCTTTCGCGACGCCAGCGTCCGCGCGAAGAGCGGCTGGTAATACGCCGCCGCGCCGAGCGTCAGGTGCGCGGGGACCACGCCGCGAGGGTGCGGCCAGTTCTCGAACGTGAAGCACGGATCGAAGCTCTCGGCGAGGCCCGCGGCGAAGGCGATGGCCTGCTGGCCCGGCAAATCCACCACCACCGCCGTCTCGGGGCGCACGCCCTCGAACAGCGACGCGAGGCTCTTTCCGGCGCGGTACGCCGTGGCCATCGCCGGGGTGATGATCGGCTGCAGCGCGTCGCGGAGCGGCGTCACCGGCGTCGGATCCCCCTCGGCTGTCGACGTCGGCAGCGCGCTCGGCGACTGGAACAGCGTCGGGGACGAGAAGCGCTTGAGCCGCCCCTGCGCCGGTGAAAACTCCGCCACCATGCGGCCGAGCGCGCTCCGGTCGAACGGCTGCTGCGATTGCCCGTCGAACGTCAGCGGCTCGCCCGAGGCGCCGAAGCTCCACCCGTATTTGCGCTGCATGTCGAGCGCGCTGAACAGCTTCGTCGTCGTGTCCGGCTCGCTGCTGTCGCTGGACGCGACCGCGGCGATGAGGGTGCCCATGCCGACGACCAGCACGCCCGCCACCGCGATGGCGACGAGGGCCTGCCGCCGGGCCATCGGATCGCCCGTCGCGAGGCCTTCTTGCCACCATTTCGCGCCGACGATCCCCGGCTTGTCGAGGACGTTGGTGCGCTGAAACGGAGGCTGGGCGGAGTCGCTCATGGGAGGCTCGCATTCTCGCGCAAGGCGGCGAGGAAGTCTCGCTTGAAGACGCCGTCGACCCGGATCGAGTAGCGGAAAAATGGATCGGGGTCGACGCCGTGGTAATCGCCGTCGTGAAACCAGTAGGCCCGCCCGGCCACGGGGACCTTCGCCTGCGCCGCCTCGTCCCAGAGAAAGAGGCGTTTGTCTCCGCGCGGACAGAGCGTGATGAAGTGCGCCGCCTCGGCCTCTTCCGCGGGATCGCAGTCGCGGTGCACCGTGCCGTGATCGTGGGCCTCTAGCCCCATGACGTTGGCCCGCCCGATCGCCTCGAAAGGGAGCGATCGCAAGAACGCCACTGTCTTCGGGAAGATCGCCTGCGCCTCCCGCGTGAAGGCCTTGCCCGCGGCCACGTGCTTCTCCTCCCACGAGCGATTGGGGATCATCTCGTAGTAGACCTTCCACGGGAAATAGACGCGATAACGGTACTTCAAATAAAGCATCTGCCGCCGTGAGAGCGGGTGCGCGCGCTCCTCGCCGAACTCGAGCGTGTCCTTTGCGTCGACGTCGATCGTGGAAGGGTCGTCGGCGAGATCGCGAAAGCGGTGGAGCTCGTCGCGGCTCATCGCGCGGATCACCTCGCCGTAATCGCCGTGGGCCTCGCCCGCGCGCGAGGGCGGCATGATGCCCATCGAGCGGTGGGCCCCGCCGGTGTAATCGACCGGCACGCGGGTGAGCCCGAGGCACACCTCTTCGTGGACGGCGTCGAGCGCCCCGAGATCGAGGTGATCTTCGAGGCTCACGTAGGGTCGGCCCCAGATTCCGTGGATCGTCGACATGCGCGGGGGGCCCAGATCTAGCGCGGCCCGGGGCCCTCGGGAACAGCTCTTTGCGTCGGGCCAGCTTGTGGGCGGCTTCGAGCTTCTGTACCGTTTCGCTCGATGGAGCCTTCCACCACGTACATGATGACCTTCGGCGCGCTCGAGGCGCTGGGGCTCCTGATCCTTTTGCTCGTGGGCCAGCGCCTTTTCTCGCCCGAGCACACCATCGCGAAAGAGCTCGCCCGCGGCAACACCGCGCGCGGCTTGCTCCAGGTCGGCCAGGTGATCGGCGTCTTTCTCATCGCCGGCTCGGTCGTCAAAAACTCGGTCACCGGAGCGAGCCTCGCGCACGACGCGATCTGGGCCGCCGTCTTCGGCGTCGCCGGGCTCGGCCTCTTGATCGGGACGGGTCGCCTCGGTACCAGCGTGCTCCTCAAGTCCCGCCTTCCGGCGGAGGTCGAGCGCGGCAACACCGCCGCGGGCCTCGCCGCGGGCGCGCATTATGTGGCCACGGGCATCATCACCTCCCAGGCCGTCGCCGGGAGCGACCTCCGGGGACTCGGCCTCTCGTTCGCGTTCTTCGTCGTCGCCCAGCTCACGCTCCACTTCTTCGTGATCGCCTTTCGCGCCCTCACCGCCTACGACGACGCCGAGCAGATCCAGTCGGAGAACCTGGCGGCGGCGCTCAGCTATGCTGGCCTCACCATCGCGGTGTCCTTGATCATCGCCCGAGCGCTCGAGGGCGATTTCCTCGGCTGGAGCACCTCGCTCGCCGGCTATGGCAAGGCGCTGCTCTTCGTCCTCGCGCTCTACCCGGTGCGGCAAATCCTGGTGCAAATGGCCTTCCTCGGCGGCAAATTCTCCTTCCACAAAGGCAGCCTCGACACCGCGATTGAAGAGCGCCGCAACGCGGGCGCGGCGGCGCTCGAGGCGGCTTCGTACATCGCCACGGCGCTGCTCGTCGGGCGCATCGGCTGATCGGGCAGGTACGATGAGCACGCCCGCGGGCCTCACCTACGACGCCCTCGCCGAGAAGGTCGTCGAGACAGGCATCCTCTCCGACCCCTGGATCGACGGCGAACCCCGCCTCCGCACCGAGGCCGTGGTCGTCCCCCGCGCCCTGCAAAAGCGCATGTACCGCGCCGCAGAGGCCGTGGCCGAGGTCTACAACGAGCTCTGCCTGCTGGTGGCGGAGCGCCCCGCCTGGCTCGACGATTTCTTTGGCCTCACCCCCTGTCAGAAGGCCATGTGGCTGACCTCGCAGCCGCTCTGGCACGGGATCGCCCGCGCCGACATCTTCCTCACCGACGAGGGGTTGGCGTTCACCGAGATCAACAGCGACACCCCGACAGGCGAGGCCGAGGCGGTGGTGCTCAATCAGATCCTCCACGCTGACTATCCGGGCCTCGACGATCCGAACACCGTGCTCGCCGATCGCTTCGTCTCGATGGTCGAGGCGCTCTTCGCCCATGGCCTGCCCGAAGGCGCGCCTCGCACTGCGGCTATCCTTTATCCCACCGAGTTCACCGAAGATCTGGCGCTCGTTCGCCTCTATCGCCGCTGGTTCGAGGAGCGTGGCTGGGACCTCGTCCTCGGCTCGCCCTTCAACCTCACCGCCGGTCCTGACCATACCGCGCTGCTCTTCGACACCCCAATTTCGGTGATGCTCCGCCATTACAAGACTGATTGGTGGGGCGAGCGCGCTTCGCCCTGGGGCGATGTGGAGATCCCCGACGAGAGCCCCCTCGCCGGCCCGCTCGGCGTGGCCCTCGGCGCTGCGGTTGAAGGGCGCCTCGTGGTCGTCAACCCTTTTGGCGCGGTGCTCCCGCAAAACAAGCGGAGCATGGCCTTCATGTGGGAGCAGATCCACCGCTTCTCCCCCGCCTCGCAGGAGGTGATTCGCCGGTACATCCCTGTCACCTCGCGCCTCGAGACCATGCACGTCGAGCAGCTCCTCGCCGAGAAGGATGAGTGGGTGTTGAAGTCCGATTACGGCGCCGAGGGCGACGAGGTTTTGCTCGGGCGCCTGTTGACTGCCGAGGTCTGGAAGGCTTCGCTCGCCACGGCGCGGCGGGGCCGGTGGGTGGTCCAGCGCTACTTCGAGGCGCAGAAAGAGTGCTCCGGCGGCGTGGTCAACTACGGAGTCTTCCTGGTCGCCGGGGAGGCTTGTGGTTTGTACACGCGAGTGCAAGCCGGTCCAACCGACGATCAGGCGCTCTCAGCGCCGGTGTTCGTGGAAGACTGAGCGGAGAAAAACAGGGCGCTACCCAATGAGGAGCGCCCTTTGCCCGCGGCTCGCTTGCAGGCGCGTCAGCGCTGTCGTCGTGGGGTGCGGCCCGGGCCGCTTCACGAAGGGCCGATCCCAGACGCCGAGCTCGAGGTAACCCTGCGCGAACAGGCCGAGCAGGTTGTCGCCCAGCACCTGACGATCCTCGGGCGTGGGCGGCGCGCTGCCGAATTTGGCCGAGGCGCGAGCGCATAGCTCCGGGAAGGCGAGCCCGCGCCGGCGCTCCTCGGCGAGCTCCACGAGCGCCGCTTTGAGCAGGGGCTGCGTGGTCGACAGCTCGGCGCCGCCCGGCCTTTGGAACGCCTCGGCGATCTCGGCGCGGAGATCGGGCGCCTCCGACGTCGGCGAGAAGGTCGAGGAGACGCGCAGATCGTCGAGCCGGGACCACGAGAGCGCGCGCTGGACGTCGACCGCATCGTGGCAGAGCAGGGCGCAGCGGAAGTAGCGCAGGGCGATCAGATCGAGGTGCTGCTCAGTGTCGACGACGCCGACGGAGCGGCGATCGATCGCCGCCGTGACCTCGGGCCCGAAGCGGTCGGGCTTCATCGACGGGAAGTGGGCGTCGCCGAGGTACTGGAGACCCACGCCGTTCGCCGAGGCCGCGAACTCGGCGAAGTAGACCGGGGTGTTCTCGTCGACGAGGTACTCATAGAAGAGGTACTTGTCCGAGAGCTGGCCCAGCAGCTCGAGCTCGCCGTGAAGCCACGCGCGCGCCGCGCTCTCCCCCGGCGGCGCCAGCGCGAGGACGAAGGCGTGCGAATGCACGTCGAAGTCCGAGCAACGCAGGCGAGCGCCGCGTATCCGCAGGCCGGCGACGGGAGATTCTGTTAGGCGCTCTTAGTCCCGGCGCTCCGCGGTCATCGCGGCCTCCAGGGACAGGTCAATCTCCCCGTCCAGCACGGCCTCGGGATTGGTGCTCTCCTCCCCCGTTCTCGCGTCCACGACCCGCCGCCCGGGGGCGAGCACATCGCTCCGGATCGCGTGACCAAAGCCGATCGACGGCTTCGCTTTGGCGGGCGCGACCGCTGCTGCCGAGCGCGCCCTCTCCTCCAGCTCGTGGAGCTTGGCCGTGAGAATCCGCAGCGCCGCGGCGCGAGTCTGACGCTGGCTCCGCTCCGTGCGGCAGAGGACGACAATCCCCGAGGGCACGTGACGCAGGCGCACCGCGCTGGACGTCTTGTTCACGTGCTGGCCTGCCGGTCTACCGCTCCTGATACTGAACCACTCGAGATCCGCCTCCTTCACCTCCACCGTGATCGCGTCCTCCCGGTCGGGGAGCACCTCGACTCCAGCGAAGGTGGTTTGCCTGCACCCTTGACCGAAGGGGCTCATCCGCACGAGGCGGTGTACCCCGGTTTCCCGGCGCAGGTAGCCATAGGCGCCTGGTCCAGCGACGGCGAAGGTGACCGCCTCGATCCCCGCGTCGTCGTCGTCTTGCCCTCGGCGGTCAGGAGCGCGCTCTCGAGCTCCAGAACGAGCGCGCAAGGCTGCGCGACCAGGGCTCGCTCTCGGAGCAGCGCTTGCGCGGTCAGGGGCGCGTCCCCGAGGGACGGGAGGGCGATTTGGTGGGTTAGATCAGCGAGCTGACGCTCGAGCCGAGGGAGGTCAAAGACCGTCGCGGAACCGGATCAGGCGCCGACGGAGGGTGGTCAGATGGTCACGAGTTTCGGTGAACATGGGGGCGACCCTGGATCGCGGTCCGGGCGAAGTCAACTCGGGGATGGTCGGCCATGGGATGGATTTGTTCGGCCACGGGATGGATTTGTTCGGCGATGAGCTTGTCTCGGGTGCCGACGCGCTTGTCTCGAGGTGCGACGCCGTGCTGACGTGGCGGTACGCGGTGCTGACGTGGCGGTACGCGATGCTGACGAGGTGCGACGCGGTGCTGACGTGTCGCTACGCTGTGCTGACGGACGCCCACGGGGCGCTGTCGGGTGCCCACGGGCTTGTGTTGGGCGGCCACGGGCTTGTGGTGGGCGGCCACGAGGCACTGACGACGCGCGGGGTGGGCGGCGGAGGGGATGGTAGGGGAGTCGGGCCCACTGTGGGGGCGGGGTGGGCAAGTGCCCGACGTCCGGTTGGTCGCCCGCCGGTCGCACTTCCCTCTCGGACGGCGGTGGATGTACCCTCCGGTTGCTGGCCTCGCGACAGCGCCGGCACCCACTTCACCGTCGTCCCACGCCAGCGGGACGGGGGCGTTTGGACAAGTGAACGGGACGCCTAAGTCCTACGCGCATCGTTCGCGTTTACGAAGTCCGCTCGGGTGCCGACGGCTCTCGCCCCGACCGACGGAAATACCGGCGGCGGCGTCCCCATCAAGACCCCAGGTTCGGGTCCGCTGGAGGTGCGCCCACTCGACGAGCCTCGTCGATACAAATCCCTTGGAGCAACCGTAGCGCCACTCGCGACGGTCCCTGCATGGCCCCGCGCCACTCACCCAGGCCCACCGCGGTTTCGCCCAAGGGCCTCCTTTCACGCCCGGCCGCCACGCCTTGTGGGACGGTCGCCGTCGTGATGGCTCCGAGGGGGGCTGGCGCCGCCGGGCGCGACAGAAGGCTTCTGTTAGCCAGACAGATCTTGCCGCCGAGCACGGCCTCTGGCGGCCGATGACAGTGAAGGACGAGCGTGCTAGTGTCGGGACACTATGACGAAAGCAAGAGATTTCGTGGCCGCTTTGCGGAACCAGCAATCTGCCCGACCTGAAGACGTTGAGGAATATTGGAAGAGGCAGCAATCTCTTTGGCTCACTGATCTGTCCGTACTGCGAAACTCCATCAAACAATGGATGGGTCCGGTTGTTCAAGATCGTGCAGCAACTGTCGAAGACAAGTTATTTTCGACGATGGAACCTGATTTGGGTGGATATGACGCCCCTGGTCTCCACCTCACGCTCTTGACGGAACCGACCCAGGTTGTCCTTTTGCGGCCGCGCGGACTTCGCATCGTTGGAGTCGTCGAGACGGGCGGAAGTCGTGTTGTTGGAGCGAATGGTCGTGTCGATTTAGAATGCGGGGTCAGGCGTGAGATCGTTCTGCGGTTCCAAAAGGACGGCGTGACGACCTGGTACTCATTTAGCGCGGGCAAGAAGCGCGAATTTAATGAAGATGTCTTCTTTGCGCTCTTGGCGCGGGCAGCAGACATTCGGTCGACGTCATGACCGCGGCGGTCGATCCTGAGGATACTTACGAGTGGTACCTTCAGCAGGTAGACTTACTCGAGAGCATGGGACGGACGGAGGCGCCAACTCGGGACCTGCACTGCACAGAGCTTTGAGGAAAGGAGAGGTCGTCGGATTATTCTCGAAGACGTTCTAGAGCACCGAACAGGTTGAAATGCCCAGATTTCAACGCAAAGGCGCGGAGACGCAAAGGCGCAAAAAATCGGATTTCTTTTTTTGCGTCCCTGCGTCCCTGCGTCTCTGCGTTAAAATCCGGCTCTTTTCGGTCCATTTCAACCCGTTCGGTGCTCTAGGCCTCCGCGAGCGGATCCCGGCCGGCCGCGAGGGCCGACCGGATCCGTGGAACCTCTTCGGCGATCTCGCTCGCCAGAAGGCCACGATCGCCGCCGACGCGCGCGCGCCAGAGGTCGCCGGCGAGGGCGTGGATCAGCACGCCGGCGCAGGCGGCGCGGTCCGGCGGTAGGCCGCAGAGGAGCGCGGCGATGATCCCGGTGAGCACGTCGCCCGAGCCCGCGGTGGCCAGCGCCGGGTTGCCGGCCATGCAGATGAACATGCGCCCGTCGGGCACGGCGATGATCGTCCGCGCGCCCTTGAGCACCACCGTCGCCCGCGTGCGCGCGACCGCCTCGCGCACCGCGCCGAAGCGATCTTGCTCGATCGCGCGGGCGCTGCGGCCGAGCAGGCGGCCGAGCTCGCCCGGGTGCGGCGTGAGGATGATCTGACCGCGCGCCTCGGCCAGCGCCTCGGCGCGATCGGTGAAGTGGGTGATCGCGTCGGCGTCGACGACCTTGAGGCCGTCCCAGCCGAGCACGATGTGATCGACGGCGATCCGCGCCCGCTCGTCGAGGCCGAAGCCCGGGCCTACCGCCACGGCGCGGCGACGCGCGAGCGCCTCGTCGAGCGAGGCCGTGATCCGCTCGGGATCGATGCGCGACGTCATCACCTCGACCACGCGCGACTCCAGCGCCGTCGCGGCCTCGGGCCAGGTGCAGATCGTCACGAGGCCGGCGCCGGTGCGCATCGCCGCGCGGGCCGTCAGCAGCGCCGCGCCGAGCTTGCCCGCCGAGCCGGCCACGACCAGCACGTCCCCGGCCTCGTGCTTGTAGACGCTGGTCTCACGCGGGGTGAGGTACGAGCCGATCGTGCGCGCGTTGATCACCTCGGCGACGTAGCCCACGTGGGCGAGGATCGGCCGATCAGGCACGCCGAGATCGACGACGTGGATGTTCCCCGCGAGGCGCGCGCCCTCGGGTGTGAGCAGGCCGATCTTGAGGTGGCCGAACGTCACCGTGTCGTCGGCGTGCACGGCGATCCCGAGCGGCGCGCCGCTGTCGGCGTCGAGGCCCGAGGGTAGATCGAGCGCCACGCACCGCGCCTCGGCCCGGTTGATCGCCGCGATCACCTCGGCTCGGTGGCCGCGGATCGGCCGACCGAGCCCGGTGCCGAAGAGCGCGTCGACCACGAAATCAGCCCGCGAGAGCGCCTCTTCCAGCACCGCGAGGTCGGCCCCTTCGGGTAGCTCGGCGAAGACGCCGCCGAGATCGATGTACGCGTCGTGGTTGATCCGGCTCTCGCCCGTCACCTTCTCCGACGCCGCGGCGAGGAACACCTCGACCTCGGCCCCGCGCGCGAGCAGGTGCCGCGCCACGACGAAGCCGTCGCCCCCGTTGCTCCCCGCGCCGCAGACCACGACGATGCGCGCGTCGAGCGGGTACGTCGCGGGCTGGCCCGGGGCGGGCACGTGGCGCACCGGGAACGCGCGCGCCTTCGCTGCGTGCGCGTCCACCGCCGCGCGCCGCGACGGGGGCACGGAGGGCACCGCGCCGAGCGCCGGCGCCGCGGGCGCTCTCCCCACCGCGGCGCTCACCGCGGGCCTCTGCGCCTCGATCATCGCCGCGATCACGTCGGCCGCGCCGCGCCCCGCGTTCTCCATCAGCACGATGCCGGGCACGTGGCACGCCTCGATCGCGTAGCGATCGTACTCGCGCATCTGCGCCCGCGTCAGGACCGGGATCACGCTCGCCCCCGCGCGCCGCGCTCGATCGCCGCGCGCAGATCGCGCACCGCGCGCTCGAGGCCGAAGAGGACCGCGTCGGCGATCACCGAGTGGCCGATGTTGACCTCCTCGAGCCCCGCGATGGCCACGACCGGGCCGACGTTGTGTCGGGTGAGGCCGTGCCCCGCGGCGACGTCGAGCCCGAGCTCTCGCGCGCGCTTCGTCGCCGCCGCGATCCGCGCGAGCTCCGAGGCGACGAGCGCGGGCGCGTGGCCGGGCTCGGTCGCGTGGCAATACTCGCCGGTGTGCAGCTCCACCTGCTGCGCCCCGATCGCCGCCGCGGCCTCCACGACCGCGGGATCGGGGTTGATGAACAGGCTCACCTTGATCCCCACGCGACGCGCCATCGTGATCGCCGCCTCCACCGCAGAGCGCTGCGCCACGACGTCGAGCCCGCCCTCGGTGGTGCGCTCTTCCCGTCGCTCGGGCACGAGCGAGATCACCTCGGGCCGCACGCGCTCGGCGATGGCGATCA